>OHCJ01000450.1_pt1 | contig 12449 bp, 9 predicted proteins | sample 1566821 | NCBI WGS metagenome assembly OHCJ01 (sample SAMEA3879545, study PRJEB24766) | human gut metagenome | biome: human-associated habitat; feature: feces | place: USA | collected 1985/1987 | reverse complement strand
AAAGATAAGAGTGCAACGCTCAGAGCTTCGGTTCTGAGCGTTTTTCATTGCATAAACTTGATGAACGAGTAGGAAGCTGTCAATATTGATGCACACACCCCAACGCCAAGGAGGTACAAAAATGGCAAAGCACCGTCTGTTTACTTCTGAATCCGTCACCGAGGGCCATCCCGATAAGATCTGCGATCAGATCTCTGACGCCATCCTCGACGAGATTTTGACCCACGACCCCGACGCCCGCGTGGCCTGCGAGACCTGCGCATCCACCGGCCTCGTCCACATCATGGGCGAGATCACCACCAACTGCTACGTCGATTTCCAGAAGACCGTCCGCGAGGTCGTGGCCGACATCGGCTATACCCGCGCAAAGTTCGGATTCGATGCCGACACCTGCGCCGTCATCTCCAACATCGACGGCCAGAGCCCCGACATCGCCCTCGGCACCAACGATGAGGTCGGCGGCGCCGGCGACCAGGGCATGATGTTCGGTTATGCCTGCGACGAGACCCCCGAGCTGATGCCCATGCCCATCAGCCTGGCCCACAAGCTGGCCAAGAAGCTGACCGAGGTCCGCAAGAGCGGCGAGATGGACTATCTGCGTCCGGACGGCAAGAGCCAGGTCACTGTCGAGTACGTGGATGGCAAGCCCGTCCGCGTGGACGCTGTGGTCATTTCCAGCCAGCACAGCGAGGCCGTCAGCATGGAGCGGCTGCGCGCCGACGTGATGGAGAAGGTCATCAAGGCCACCATCCCCGCCGAGCTGCTGGACGAGAACACCAAGTATTATATCAACCCCACCGGCCGCTTCGTCGTGGGCGGCCCTCAGGGCGACACCGGCCTGACCGGCCGTAAGATCATCGTCGATACCTACGGCGGCTACGCACGCCACGGCGGCGGTGCTTTCTCCGGCAAGGACCCCAGCAAGGTGGACCGCAGTGCCGCTTACGCGACCCGCTGGGTGGCCAAGAACATCGTGGCTGCCGGTCTGGCTAAGCAGTGTGAGGTGCAGGTGGCCTACGCCATCGGCGTGGCAAAGCCTGTGTCCATCATGGTGGATACCTTTGGCACCGGCACCGTGGCCGATGAGAAGATCGAGCAGGCAGTGGAGAAGGTCTTTGACCTGACCCCCGCCGCCATCATCCGCGACCTCGGCCTGCGGAAGCCCATCTACCGCAAGCTGGCCGCCTACGGCCACATGGGCCGCGAGGATCTGGGCGTGAAGTGGGAGAACACCGACCGCGTGGATGAGCTCAAGGCCGCTGTTGCAGCGCTGTAAGAACAGAACACAAAGCGCCCTGTACCGTGAAAGGTGCAGGGCGCTTTTCTATGGTGGGCGGCAGACAACCAAAAAACGCTCCCCCGTGCAGGTGGGGAAGCGTTTTTTGGTTGCCCTTTTCAGGACAGGGTAAATGATAAGAAGGTAAATGAAGAAAATAGCATAATAATAGAAGGATGAACAACAGGAGTGTCGGAAAGCGCGTCGTTTCGCTTTGTATCCAACTGGCGCTCCTGTTGGATACAAGATAACACTTTTCACAGAAAAATACAAGAGCTTTTTTGAAAAAAGTTCTCTTGTTCGAGCAAAAAATGTAATTTTGTCACAACGCACAAAAACGGGGGAGATGTGTTTGGCAAAGTGATGAAACAAGCACGGGCCGGGGCAGAGGTTCGGAATTGCAGAAGCTGATTCTTTACAACAGGATGCGGCTGTGTTATGATGGATACATCTATGAGAAAAGGACGCTCTGTGGCCCGGAAGGGCAGAAAAGGTGTGGGAAGAAGCGAGGGATAGAATGGAACATACGATTGCACAAAACAAGGCTCCGTGCTTTGGCGGGCGGGCCCCGCTGTTCAGCCAGCGTGACCTGCTCAGGCTGGTGGGGCCGCTGCTGGTGGAGCAGCTGCTGGCCGTGACGGTGGGCATGGCCGATACCATGATGGTCTCCCGCTGCGGCGAAGCCGCCATCTCGGGTGTCAGCCTGGTGGATATGATCAACAACCTCATCATTGTGCTGTTTGCGGCGCTGGCCACCGGCGGCGCGGTGGTGGTCAGCCAGTATCTGGGTGCAAAGGAGCAGAAGCACGCCAACGCAAGCTCGGGTCAGCTGATCCTGCTCAGCGCTCTGCTGGGCGTGGGTGTGGGGGTGTTCTGCTTTGTGCTGGCCCGTCCCATGATCCGGCTGTGCTATGGCAGCATCGATGCCGACGTACTGGAGGCCGGTGTGCTCTACCTGCGCATCACGGCGGTCAGCTACCCGTTCCTGGCCATGTACAATGCCGGTGCGGCACTCTTCCGCAGCATGGGCAACTCCAAAATCTCCATGCAGATCAGCATCCTGATGAACATCATCAACATCGTGGGCAATGCGGTCTGCATCTTTGTGCTGGGTATGGGCGTGGACGGCGTTGCCTGGCCCAGCGTCCTCTCCCGTGCTGTGGCGGCGGTGCTCATCCTGAACCGCTGCTACCAGAAGGGCCACATGCTCACCGTGCCCAAAACGTTCCGGCTGGATGGCCGGATGGCAAAGCGCATCCTGGGCATCGGCATCCCGTCCGCCTTTGAGAACAGCCTGTTCCAGGCGGGCCGCATTCTGGTGGTGAGCATGATCTCCACCTTCGGCACCGTGCAGATCGCCGCCAATGCCGTGGCAAACAATCTGGACGGCATGGGCTGCATCCCGGGGCAGGCCATTGGTCTGGCCATGATCACGGTGGTGGGCCGCTGCGTTGGCGCAGGGGACAATGAACAGACTGTTTTCTACACCCGCAAGCTGCTGCTCTGGGCCTACATCTCTATGGGAATCTTCAACGGCGGCATCCTGCTCTTCCTCAAGCCGCTGGTGGGCATCTACGCCCTCTCCGGCGAGACCATGGCGCTGGCCATCCTGCTGGTGCAGATCCACGCAGGCAGCGGCCTGTTCCTGTGGCCGGCCTCCTTTGTTCTGCCCAACGCCCTGCGCGCGGCCAACGATGTAAAATTTACCATGGTGGTCTCTGTGCTCAGCATGGCCATCTGGCGGCTGGGGTTCAGCTACCTGCTCTGTGTCAGGATGGGCTGGGGCGCTGTGGGTGTCTGGATCGCCATGGTCATTGACTGGGTCTGCCGTGTCATCTGCTTTGTGGCGCGCATGAAGAGCGGCGCATGGAAAACAAAATATCAGGCATAAGAAAGGAACAGGATATGAAACTGATCAGCTGGAACGTCAACGGCCTGCGGGCCTGCCTGACCCACGATTTTGCCGCAAGCTTTGCGGCGCTGGATGCCGACATCTTCTCGGTGCAGGAGACCAAGATGCAGCCGGGGCAGGCTGATTTTGCCCCTGAGGGCTACACCGAGTACACCTACTCTGCCGAGAAAAAGGGCTACTCCGGCACGGCCTGCTGGTGCAAAACGGCCCCGCTGGCCGTGACCACCGGCATCGGCAGGGAGGAGCACGACCACGAGGGCCGGGTGCTGACGCTGGAATATCCCGGCTTCTATCTGGTCAACTGCTACACGCCCAACAGCCAGGACGGCCTGAAGCGGCTGGACTACCGCATGACCTGGGAGGATGCGTTCCGGGCCTACCTGCTGGAGCTGGACGCGAAAAAGCCGGTCATCCTCTGCGGTGACCTGAACGTGGCCCACACCGAGATCGACATCAAGAATGCGAAGACCAACCGGATGAGCGCGGGCTTCACTGACCAGGAGCGGGCCAAGATGACCGAGCTGCTGGCGGCGGGCTTTACCGACACCTTCCGCGCGGTTCACCCGGACGAGGTGAAGTACAGCTGGTGGAGCTACCGCTTCCACGCCCGGGAAAAGAACGCGGGCTGGCGCATAGATTATTTCATCGTTTCAAACCGCATCGCCGGCAAGGTGACCGCCGCCGAGATCCACAACGAGGTGTTCGGTTCCGACCACTGCCCGGTGGAGCTGGTCATCGACCTGTAAGCCGTTGCGATCATGATCTTATCATAAGGAGAAACCTGGATGCTCAAGTATTATCTGATGGTGTTTTTTGTCTCGATGGTGCCGGTCATTGAACTGCGCGGTGCCATTCCGATCGGGCTGGGCATGGGCCTGCCCGCCCTGCCCACCTATCTGGTCTGCGTGCTCGGCAATATGCTGCCGGTGCCCTTTATCTATCTGTTTGCCCGCAAGTTCCTCATCTGGGGCTACCACAAACCGGTCATCGGGCCGGTGTGCAAGTTCTTCATCACCAAGGGGGAAAAGGGCGGCCGCAAACTGGAGGAAAAGGCCGGCAAGGGCCTGACCGTTGCCCTGCTGCTCTTTGTGGGGATTCCGCTGCCCGGCACCGGTGCCTGGACCGGCACGCTGGCAGCCTCCATTCTGGACATGAAGTTCAAGGATGTTCTCATTGCCTGCATGGGCGGTGTGCTGCTGGCGGGCATCATCATGGGCCTGGCCAGCGCCGGTGTGTTGGGCGCGGCCAGCAGCCTGTTTGCAGTGTGACAGATAGGAGAATAAATCTCTCCGTCGCGGGCTTTGCCGCGACAGCTCCCCTGATAGGGAAACCAAGTCCTGCCTCGCCTATTAGGAGAGGTGGCATCGAGCGATAGCGATGATGACGGAGAGGTTTCGTACAGAAGCAGGCTGCCGAAGGCTGGCAAAAGCGCTTTAAGTGTGTTACAATAAACAGTAACGTGTCGTTACGACAAAGAAAGGACGAAGCAATCATGGATCAGGCATTGAATCAGAAGATCGACGCCTTTATTGCGGCGAACAAGGAGCAGATTCTGGAGGACATCGCGGCGCTGGTGGCCATCAACAGTGTGGAGGGCACCCCGACCGAGGAAGCTCCCTTTGGTGAGGGCCCCCGCGCGGCGCTGGACAAGACGCTGGAGCTGGCTGCAGGCATGGGTCTGGCGACCCGCAACTGCGAGAACTACATCGGCTATGCCGAGCTGGCCGGTGCAGACCCCGAGAAGTATCTGGCAACCATCTGCCATGTGGATGTGGTGCCCGTGGGCAACGGCTGGAGCCAGGACCCCTTCAAGATGCAGATCCGGGACGGCTGGATGATCGGCCGTGGTGTGGCTGATGACAAGGGCCCCATGGTGGCTACCCTGTACGCCCTGAAGTTCCTCAAGGAGGAGGGCGTTTCCCTGCGGTATCCCATCCGCGCAATGGTTGGTGACAACGAAGAGACCCACATGAACGATGTGGAATATTACCTCAAGAACTACCCGGCCCCGGTGTTCTGCTTCACTCCGGATGCAGAGTTCCCGGTGTGCAACGGCGAGAAGGGCCATTTCGGTGCGGAGCTGGTCAGCCCGGTCTGCAACGGTGAGATCAAGGAGTTTGAGGGCGGCGTTGCCAACAATGCAGTCCCCGACCGCGCCAGCGCACTGGTAGAGACTGACATCACCAAGCTGAAAAATGCCCCCAACATCACGCTGGAGCCGGAAGGCAATGGGGTGCGTATCCGGGGCTGGGGCAAGAGCGGCCATGCCGCCATGCCCGAGGGCACGGTCAACGCCATCGGTCTGGTGGTGAACTACCTGCTGGACAACGGTCTGTGCAACGATGCAGAGCGCGCCTATCTGGAAGCCCTGAAAAAACTGCACGCTTCCACCGCAGGCACCGGCCTGGGCATCGACTGCGCCGACGGCCCCTTCGGCCCCCTGACCATCATCGGCGGCCGCATCTTCATGCGGGAGGGCCGGATCGTCCAGACCATGGACAGCCGTTACCCCACCTGCACCAACGCCGAGAAGATGAAGGAGCAGATCAAAGCTGCCATTGGCACGGGTGCTTCTCTGGAGAAGGCCGAGGGTGCCGAGCCCTTCTATATCGCAGCCGATACCCCCGCCATCAAGGCCTGCATCGAGACCTACAACGAGGTCACCGGCGAGAATGCCACGCCCTTTACCATGGGCGGCGGCACCTATGCCCGCCACTTCCCCTATGCGGTGAGCTTTGGCCCCGAGCACGAGGACATGGTGCTGCCTGAGTTCGGCGGCCCGATGCACGGTGCCAACGAGGCAGCTCCCATCGATAAGCTGCTGGAGGCCCTGAAGATCTACATCATCGCCCTGTTGCGGCTGGAGGAGATCGACTTCTGATGAACGTTCTGGTCATTGACGGCCAGGGCGGCGGTCTGGGCCGCCAGCTGGTGGCGGCCATCTCTGCCGCCTGCCCGGAAGCCCGGCTGACCGCCGTGGGCACCAACAGCCTTGCGACTTCGGCCATGCTCAAGGCGGGGACGGTCCGCGCCGCCACCGGCGAGAACGCCGTGGTCGTGAACTGCCGCACCGCGGATGTTATCGTGGGGCCCATCGGCATTGTGATCGCCGATGCGCTGCTGGGCGAAATCACCCCCGCCATGGCGGCGGCAGTCTGCCAGAGCCCTGCCCGGCGGGTGCTGGTGCCCATCAACCACTGTGAGAACATCGTGGTGGGCGTGCCCGACCAGCCCATCGGCCAGCTGGTGGCGGCAGCGGCACAAAAGGTCAAAGAACTGGCTGAAACTCCTTGTAAATAACAGAAAAGCAGCTGCGTTCCGTGTGTGCGGAGCGCAGCTGCTTTCATTTTGTAGAAGCTTTGTTCAGTTTTTGCGGATAGTACCGCCATGCCAGCGGCTCCCCTATGAGGAAAGCTGGCACGCAAAGTGGGACCGAGAGGTTCAGCGCTGCTGTTTCTGGATGACCTCGTGGATGCTGGGGGGCACATCCCCCTGCGCGTCCTTTTCCAGCCTGCTGATGCGGCGGTCCAGCTCGGTGAGGCGCTGGGCCATGACATCCGGCAGATCCTGCTGGTCCAGGTCATCGGCGGGGTTGACGGCCTTGTTGTTGATGCGCACCACCTCGGCGGGCACGCCCACGGCGGTGCAGTTGGCGGGCAGGTTGCGCAGCACAACGCTGCCTGCGCCGATGCGGGCGTTATCGCCGATATACACCGGGCCCAGCACCTTGGTGCCCGCGCCGATCAGCACATTGTTGCCCAGGGTGGGGTGGCGCTTGCCGGTGTCCTTGCCGGTGCCGCCCAGCGTCACGCCGTGGTAGATGGTGCAGTTATCGCCGATCACGGTGGTCTCGCCGAACACGATGCCCATGCCGTGGTCGATGAACAGGCACCTGCCGATCTGGGCACCGGGGTGGATCTCGATGCCGGTCTTGTGGCGGCCGTGCTGGCTGACCCAGCGGGCAAGGAAAAAGTGCCCGTGCTCATACAGCCAGTGGGCAATGCGGTGGTAGACCAGGATATGGAAGCCGGGGTACAGCAGGATGACCTCCAGCACGCTGCGTGCGGCGGGGTCTTTGCGCTGGATGTTCCGTGCGTCCTCCAATAAGCTCATGTGGGGAACCCTCCCTTTTTGTTCAGCCGCCTCGGTGCGGCCCTCTCTTTTTGACAGATACTATAATAACACATGCAAACTTCAATGTACAGTGCTTTGGTAGGAATTGACGGAGAAAATCCCCCTCCGCGCAGGGATTATGGGGCGGGAAACGGGTTTTCGGTAGAGTAGCCAAAATTCCGGGAGATACAGCCAAAACCTTTTCACACAGGAATCTTACAGAAAGCATTGACACATTTTGCGTTTCTATGATAAAATATAACGAAAACAAATGCGAAGGAAAAGGAGAAGCGGACGAATGCTGTCAAAAATGAATGCTGAACTGAAGAAGCAGTTTGCAGCCGTTTTTGCGGTGGGCTCCGTGTTTCCTTTTTTCGCTTTTTGAACTTTTCCGTTTGTGGAAAAGTTCTTTTTTTTGCCTGTCCGCGGGCTGCAATGCCCGCATCCGCCCATCCGAAATACGAACAGGGAGGTAAAAGAATATGCTGCTCATCAACGCTGTAAACGCTGCGGGCCGCCCGGTGGAGCTTTTCGTGAAAGACGGAAAGATCGCCGCCGTGGGTCAGGACCTTTCCGCACTGGCCGGGGAGGGGGAGACTGTCCTCGATGCAGGCGGTCTGACCGTGCTGCCTGCCTTTGTGGATCTGCACTGCCACTGGCGCACCCCGGGCTTTGAATATAAGGAGGACATCGCCACCGGAAGCATGGCTGCGGCCGCAGGCGGCTACTCCTTTGTCAACCTGATGCCCAACACAAAGCCGGTCTGCTCCTCTGCCGCACAGGCAGCCATGGTGGAGCAGAAGGCCGCCGAGGTGGGCCTGTGCGATGTGAACCAGACCGTTTCCATCACCGAGAACTTTGACGGCAAGACCATTGACCACCTCAAGACCCTGCCCGCCAGCGTGAAGTTCATCACCGAGGATGGCCACGGTGTGCAGGACAACGCCACCATGGCCCGGGCCTTTGCCATCTGCACCCAGCGGGATATCACCGTGATGAGCCACGCCGAGGATATGGAGATCAGCCCCTGGGATTACCGGCTGGCCGAGGATCTGGAGACCGTGCGCAACTGCTGGCTGAGCGAGTACTACCAGACCAGGCTGCACATGTGCCACGTTTCCACCCGGGGCGCGCTGGAGGCCATCCAGATGGCCAAGCTGCGCGGCGCACCCGTGACCTGCGAGGTGACCCCGCATCACCTGTGGTTCAACAATGAGACCTGCGATTACCGGGTCAACCCGCCCATCCGCACTGCGGATGATGTGCAGGCGCTCATCGATGGCATCCGTTCCGGTGTGGTGGATGCCATTGCCACCGACCACGCTCCCCACTCCGAGGAAGACAAGCTGAAGGGCATGGCCGGTATGGTGGGCAGCGAGACCGCCTTTGGGGTCTGCTACACCAAGCTCTGCAGGGAAGAGGGCCTGCCGCTGGAACTGCTGGTGCACCTGATGAGCACCCGCCCGGCAGAGATCCTGGGCCTTGCCAAGGGCCAGCTGGAGCCCGGCTACGATGCAGACTTCGTGCTGGTGGATCTCGACACCCCCTACACCGTGGACAAAGAAAAGCTGCACTCCAAGAGCCATAACTGCCCCTTTGATGGTGCACAGCTCTACGGCAGGGTCTATGCCACCATCAAGGGCGGCAAGCTGACCTATCAGGCTGAGGAATAATGCGCTGAGGCCCTCTCCGTCATCGCTTGCGCGATGCCACCTCTCCCAAAGGGAGAGGCAATTGCGGCTCACGGCCAGCTGCTGCTGAGCCTGGGATATGCATAGGCTCTCCCTTTTGGGAGAGCTGGACGCGAAGCGGCCTGAGAGGGCGAGGACGCTGACAAAAAGCCAACACAACAAAGAAATATAGATAATAAAAGAGAGACAGATACAGGAGGAACCCGACAATGACAAACATGGACAAGCTTTACGAAGCAGTTGCAGCCCGCGGCCCGGTGTGTGTGGGTCTGGACACTGATTTCAGCTACCTGCCCGCTGACTTTGTGGACACCACCCTGACCAAGGGGGAGAACATCGTCCGCTTCAACAAGAAGCTCATCGATGCCACCAAGGCTGTGGCTGGCTGCTACAAGGTGCAGATCGCATACTACGAGTCCCTGGGTCTGGAGGGCATGAAGGCCTACGCCGAGACCCTGGCCGCTGTCCGCGAGGCCGGTATCCCTGTCATCGCCGATATCAAGCGCGGCGATATCGCCAAGACCGCCGAGATGTACGCCATGGGCCACTTCACCGGCGACTTCGAGTCTGATTTCGTTACCCTGGCCCCCTACATGGGTCTGGATTCCATCAGCCCCTACCTGCCCTATGCCGAAAAGCAGGGCAAGGGCATGTTCGTCCTCTGCCGCACCTCCAACGGCGGTGCCAAGGACTTTGAGTATGAGAAGCTGGCAGACGGCCGCCACGTCTATGATCTGGTGGGCGACAAGCTGAATGCTCTGGGCAAGGACTACATGGGCGAGCACGGCTACTCCTCCATTGGTCTGGTCATCGGAGGCACCCACATCGAGGAGGCCACCGAGATCCGCGCCAAGTATCAGGACAGCTTCTTCCTCATCCCCGGCTACGGCGCACAGGGCGGTAAGGCTGAGGATATTGCCCAGTACCTGACCAAGGGCAACGGCGGCGTGGTCAACTCCAGCCGCGGCATCCTGCTGGCCTACAAGAAGCAGCCCGGTGTGGCCTTTGATGAAGCCGCTTACAACGAGTGTGTGAACATGAAGGAGGCCATTGCTCATGCGTGCAGCCTGCTGTGAAGCCACCGTTCTGAGCCATGAGAGCATCCTGCCGGACATCCGGCTCCTGCGTGCCCTCTGGCCTGACCGGGAGCATGCCCCCCACGCCGGGCAGTTCTTTACCCTGCGTGCCTGGGGTGCCGATGAGGCCCCCTTCCTGTCCCGCCCCATCAGCGTGCACAAGTGGGAGCCGGAGACCCAGACCATTGAGTTCCTGTATCAGGTCATCGGCGAGGGTACTCACAAAATTGCCCAGCTGAAGACCGGCGATACCTTCCAGCTGACCGGCCCCATGGGCAACGGCTTTGATATCCCGGCCCTGGCCGAACAATACCACAAGATCGCTGTGGTGGGCGGCGGCATTGGCACCGCCCCCATGTATCAGGTCACCCGGGAACTGGCAGCTGCCGGTGTTAAGCCGGACGTGTTCTTCGGCTTCCGGGATACCCCCTACTGCATGGAGGAGTACCGCTCCATCGCAAATGTGGTAAAGGTCTCCACCGATACCGGCGCGGTGGGCTTCCACGGCTTTGTGACCCAGCTGTATGACTCGGCAGATTACGATGCCGTGCTGATCTGCGGCCCCACCGTGATGATGAAAAACGCCGCCCGGATGTGTGCCGAAAAGGGCACTCCCTGCTTTGTGAGCCTGGAAAAGAAGATGGCCTGCGGCATTGGTGCCTGCCTTGGCTGCACCTGCGAGACCAAGGGCGGCGAGGGCAAGAGCGTGTGCAAGAATGGCCCGGTCTTTGATGCAACGGAGGTGTTCTTCTGATGGCTGACCTGAAAACAAACCTGCTGGGCTTTGTGATGAACAGCCCGGTCATCGGCGCTTCCGGCACTGTGGGCTATGGTGTGGAGTACGAGGAACTGGCCGATTTTTCCAAGATCGGCGGCATCTCCGGCAAGGGCCTGACCCTGCACGGCCAGTACGGCAACAAGGGCGAGCGCCTGTGGGAGACCCCCTCCGGTCTCATCAACAGCATCGGCCTGCAGAACCCCGGCGTTCAGCACTTCATTGACGTGGAACTGAACGAGATGCTGGAGCTCAAGCAGAAATACGGCACAGTGGCCATTGCCAATCTGGGTGGACACAGTGAGGAAGAGTATGTTGAGGGCGCGGCTCTGCTGAGCGAGAGCGCTGTGGACATCGTGGAGCTGAACATCTCCTGCCCCAACGTCAAGGTGGGCGGCATGGCCTACGGCGTGAAGGCCGAGGCTGCCGGTGAGGTGGTGCGGATGGTCCGCGCGGCCTGCAAAAAGCCCCTGATGGTCAAGCTGAGCCCCCAGGCAGAGAACATCCCCGAGATGTGCAAGGCTGTGGAGGCCGCCGGTGCGGATGCCATCAGCCTGACCAACACCTTCCAGGCCTGCGCCATCGATCTGGAAAAGCGCAAGCCGGTGTTCAACAACATCTTTGCCGGTCTGTCCGGCCCGGCGGTGCGGCCCATTGCCCTGCGCATGGTCTGGCAGGCTGTGGGTGCCGTGAACATCCCGGTGGTGGGTCTGGGCGGCATTGCCACCGGCCGTGACGCACTGGAATTCATCATGGCAGGTGCCACGGCGGTACAGGTGGGCGCGGCAAACTTTGCCAACCCCCGCGCCATGGAGACCATTGCCGACGAGATGGCACAGTGGATGGATGCCCACGGCGTGAAAACGCTGGAGGAGATCCGAGGCTGCGCACGAAATGCTGAATAATCGAGCTGATATACCAGAATAGCCACGATTTATGCGTATAAAGCGAAAGAATGCGCATAAATTTGCAATTGCTGCAAAAGCGTGGTACAATACCGTTCAAAAGATATTTTTCATAAAAAAGAGAGGGAGAACTACAATGAGTGAAGCACTTGAAATTCTGAAGAGCTGTGACGCATTCCTGGAGGGCCATTTCCTGCTCTCCTCCGGCCGCCATTCCAGCGCATACTGCCAGATGGCCTACCTGCAGCAGTATCCTGACCGCTGCGCCGAGGTAATGAAGGCTGTGGCCGATCAGATCAAGAAGCTGGATGTGGATGTCATCGTGGGACCTGCCATGGGCGGCATCGTCTATGCTTACGAGCTGGCCCGCCAGACCGGCAAGCGCGCCATCTTCACCGAGCGCGTGGACAATGTGATGACCCTGAAGCGCTTTGCCATCCAGCCGGGTGAGAAGTGCATCATTGCTGAGGACGTTGTCACCACCGGCATCTCCTCCCTGGAGACCAAGCGCGTGATCGAAGAGGCCGGCGGCATCTGCCTGGGCATCACCTGCGTGGTGGACCGCACCAAGCCCGAGGCTCCGTCTCCCATTCCCATCCTGGCCAGCGCCCTGAAGCTGGACCTGCCCAACTACGCACCCGAGGAGTGCCCCATCTGCAAGGAGGGCAAGCTGCCTCTGGTGCACCTGGGCAGCCGCAAGA
>OHCJ01000431.1_pt1 | contig 12868 bp, 14 predicted proteins | sample 1566821 | NCBI WGS metagenome assembly OHCJ01 (sample SAMEA3879545, study PRJEB24766) | human gut metagenome | biome: human-associated habitat; feature: feces | place: USA | collected 1985/1987 | reverse complement strand
CGGCTGGTTGCCTCCTTCGTGAAGACAAATTCACCACGGTGAACAATCCCCGCTGGCTCATATTTGCCGCCGGTTCCCGTAAATCCTCCGGTTGCAAAATGGAATTTCGCCGCAGCGGCCTGAATGGCTGTACCGCCTGACGCGGATGCGCCGCCACCAACAGCCCCGCCAATGGCGCTGCCGATACTCCCGACAATCCCCACCATTGCCTGCTTAAGCAGAATTTCTGTCATCATGGACAGCACGGAACGGGTGAAGCTGCGCCAGTTCTGCTCACTGCCGGTCAGCATCGCCGCCATATTCTGTGCAATACCATCAAAGGTCTGCGTGGCAGCACTTTTAACCTGCGACATACTGTCCGTGGCGCTCTCTTCCCACTCACTCCAGCCGGACCTGAGGCCTGCCATCCAGCTCCCGCGAAGCTGGTCTTCAGCCGCCCAGGTCTTTTTCTGCTCTGACATGACGTTATTCAGCGCCAGCGAATTATCGCCATACTGTTCCTTCAGGCGCTGTTCTGTGGCTTCCCGCGCTGCCTGCCGGTCAGTAAGCCCCCGGTTTTTCGCCTCAATGGCTGCCCGTTTTGCCCGTTGTTGCTGTGCGAACTTATCCGCCTGCTGCGCCAGCGCGTTCAGGCGCTCCTGATACGTAACCTTGTCGCCAAGTGCAGCCAGCTGGCGTTTGTACTCCAGCGTCTCATCTTTATGCGCCAGCAGGGATTTCTCCTGTGCGGACAGCTGGCGACGTTGCGCCGCCTCCTCCAGTACCGCGAACTGACTCTCCGCCTTCCACAAATCCCGGCGCTGCTGGCTGATTTTCTCATTCGCTCCGGCATGCTTCTCCAGTGTCCGGAGTTCTGCCTGAAGCGTCAGCAGGGCAGCATGAGCACTGTCTTCCTGACGATCGCCTGCAGACACCTTCACGCCGGACTGTTTAGGCTTTTTCAGTGTCGCTTCATAGTCCTTTTTCGCCGCCGCCATCAGCGTGTTGTAATCTGCCTGCAGAATTTTCCCGTCTTTCAGTGCCTTGTTCAGTTCTTCCTGACGGGCGGTATATTTCTCCAGCGGCGTCTGCAGGCGTTCGTAAGCCTTCTGCGCCTCTTCGGTATATTTCAGCCGTGATGCCTCAGACTCGGCCCAGTCCTTTGCTGCCATCTCTCTGGCCTTTTCAAGATCGGCCTGCAACGTGGCGGCTGAAAGCCCAAGTTGCGCATTCGCTCTGTCCTCCCATGCTCCCCGGAGATTGGCAAGAAATGCTGAGGTTTTACCGCGCCGGTGGCTCCGGCTCTGATACCACTGCCATTTTTTGTCCGCCTCATCAAAAGCCTTTTCTGCTTTCTCCAGCATTCCCTGGGCAGTGTCCGGGCGACCAATATCCAGCACCGAATCCCACATGGATTTGAATGCCCGTGCTGTCCTGTCTGCCCAGGTCTCCAGCGTGCCCATGTTCTCTTTCAGGCGGCGGGTCTGGTCATCAAACCCTTTCGTTGCGGCCTCGTTCGCCGCCTGCAATGCCCCGGCTTCATCTCCGGAACGCTGCAACTGAGCAACATACGCAATCTGCTCCGCCGTCACGTTATGGAACTGACGTGCCATCGCTGTCAGTCCCGACGTCGGGTCTGTGGTCAGCTTCCCGAAGGCTTCAGCGACCTTGTCCACCTCCACGCCGGATGCAGAGGAGAAACGCGCCACACTCTGGCTGATCGCCTCAAACTGCTCACCACCACGCACACCGGCATTCACCAGCGCCGTCAGTGACTCGCTGGTCTGGTTAAACGTCAGCCCTGCCGCCTGCCCGGCTCTGGACAGGGCCAGCATACGATCTGCCGTCAGTCCCGCCTGATTGCCGGAAAGGACCAGCGTTTTGTTGAAATCGGACAGGGTTGAGTTGCCCTGATACCAGGCATACGCCAGCGCACCGGTCGCCACCGCCAGCGAGGTGGCCCCCACCATCGGCAGGGTGATCGCACCGGCAAGCCCCCTGAACATGGGGATCATCCCGCCGAAGGAGTCCTTAACCTGACCACCCTGTTGCAGCAGGATCAGCCACGGACTTTGCCCGCCTGCAAGCTGCGTGGCCACGTCAGTGAACTGTGCAGGCAGCATACGCATGGCGGCTTTATACTGCCCGACGGAAATTCCCGCTTTCTGTGCAGCCAGCGCCTGTCGGCTCAGCGACTGTTCAACGACTGCCGCTGTTTTTTTCGCATCACTTTCCGTACCGGAAAAATGACGCCTGACTCTGGCCATCTGCTCGTCAAATCTGGCCGCATCCAGACTCAAATCAACGACCAGATCGCCTACCGGTTCAGCCATACCGGACTCCTCCTGCGATCCCTTCTGATACTGTCATCAGCATTACGTCATCCTCCGTCATGTCCGCCACATCCGGGGAAGCGGGGATAACTTCATTCCCGTCCGGGCCAAAACGAACGCCTCCGGCAAGCCCTGCCGCTTTCTGCATCAGCACATCATCTTCAGGCTCTTCGTCAGCCTCGCGCCGGTTCAGCAGACTGAAATCCAGCGGATGCATATCCGGATCGCTGAAAAACAGGCTGAGCACGGTGTACGTCAGCCCGGAAAAGTGCATATCCAGCAGAACATCATGAAAATAATGGGTACTGTAAAAGCGGTGCCAGTCGGCATACTCCGTGGATGACATCCCGGCAAGCATGGCGCGCCAGTCGGGTCGCCCCATCTCACGCGCCAGTTTCAGGGCAAAACTCAGCTCACCGTCGAACACTTTCCCGCAGAAACAGGCTCTGCTGGCCCGGCGTCATCTGCCTGTTCAGGTGCATCATTCACAACAAACTCAGACATACCGGACAGACGCATTACCACATTTTCAGCCTGAGCAATTGCCTCTGTGGGCCAGGTGGTAAGCACTTCCTGCTCAATTTGTTTAACGGCTTCATTCATGGACGGCATCTTTGTCTTCTGCGGATGGCTATGCCACAGGGACATCGCCACCAGAAAAGCACCGGTTCTGACGAGATCTTCCACGCTCACCTGTCGATTGAGACTGGATCCCGCCTGTTCTGCCTGTCGTTTCAGCAGGGCGAGATGCTCAATTCGCTGCAGGGCTGACAGTTCAGAAAGCGTGACGCTCACACCGTTATATTCAAATGATTCGGTTTTCAGGAACATCGCTGACTCTCCGGATTAACTGGCGGTGACGGTGATTTCTGCAACCACAGCAAGTTCACCATTACCGGATACGACCGGAATGTTGACCTTGCCTGCAGCAACACCTTTCACGGTGATGGTCATACCACTGACCGACACGGTGGCTTTTGTTTTATCCGCAGACACCGCACGGAAGCTCTTGTCGGTTGCGCCTTCCGGCTGGAATGCCACGGTCAGCGTGGTGCTCTGCCCTTTCACCACCGAAGTGCTGGCAGGCGTCACGGTCATGCCGGTTGCCGCTGTTACCGTGCTGCGATCTTCTGCCATCGACGGACGTCCTACGTTGGTGACTTTCACCGTGCGGGTGATCACGTCCTTCGCCGTCACCGCCTTACCGATACTGCTGACCCAGCCGCGGAACACATCGACCGTGCCGTTCGGGAAGCGGATTTTATAGGCACGGGTATCACCTTCATTAAACCACGCCAGCAGCGCCTGCTGCCCCTGCTCTCCGGGCATCCACGCCAGCGTGAAGCTGGTATCTCCGGCAGATTTCTGCCCCTGCCCGGTCGCAGTCCAGTCCGCATCTTCATCATCGAGATAGCTGTCGTCATAGGACTCAGCGGTCAGTTCGCCGGGCGTCAGGTCTTTAACTTTAGCCAGACGCGACCAGTCAACGTCTGAAAGCGGGTTCGCATAAGGGTCACCGCTCCCCTTATAAACCCACAGGGTGGTCCCGGCACCTTTCACCGGCATTACAGGATTTGGTACAGGCATAGCGTCCTCACATTTCATAGGTAATGACATAAGTCAGATCGGCAGAACTCCACAGGCCCGCATCATCGTCGCGCCGGTAGTCATAGCCGCTGGCCACCATACTGGTGATCAAATCTGACAGTGCCGGGATATCGCTCATCACCGGATAAATCCGGGACTCCATCCACGCATCCAGCTCTGAATCCGGCACCTGAGCAGGCAGGAAAACTTCAATATGCAGCTCCGCCTGCCAGGTATCGCTGTCCAGCTCTTCGCCCGTGTATTCAGCGCCGGTGAGATAAACGGCAATTGCCGGAAAATCTTCCTCATCAAAAACAGCGGGGCGACCATCAAAAAGCGTCGCCCCGGTGTCATGCTTCTCCAGTGCATCCAGTACGGCTGCACGGAGTTCAGTATGTTTCATCGCTTTATTACCATTCTCAGTTGATGCTGCAGCGCATAGCCCAGCTCTTTCGGAAGACGTTCACGCCGTATCCGTTCAATATTCTGTTTAAACGCCGTGGTCAGCGGCACCGCCATCGGGATTTTCACCACATCAATGGGGTAACGGTTTTTCCCGGCCACACGCTGCATGACATGCCACCGGCCATTTTTCAGTTGCTGAATAAACGCGCCGGGAATACGACGGTTACCCACCACAAGCACGCTGCCGCCACCTTTCAGGGATGAACGCTGCCCCTTTTTACGACGCCTGCGGCGGGACAGGACAACCCGCGCATTACCCAGCTTGATTACGGGCAAATCCCCCCGGTTAACTTTGATTCTGGCCTGCGGATTTTTGACCGTGGCCCTTTTCAGCCTGGCCCTTTCCTTTACCAGTTTCCGGCGTACCTTTGTCTCACGGGCAACCTGTGACGCAGACTGCGATATCGCGGATGACGCAACGCGGTTAATGGCCATTGCGGCGGCACCAGGCACCGCCGTTTTGCTGATACGGCTGAGGTTTTCAACGGCCTGCTCAAGACCTTTTATGGCCATACATCCCCCTTTCAGCGGCGACGGTTAACGGCAGGCGGTACGCCCCGTCCAAGCCAGAGATGACAACTTCCGCCATCATCCGGCGAAACCCGATCTACCCAGAAATTTTCCTCACCGATGGTCAGCGTGTCTCCACGCCGCAGCTGCCGCACCTCATCAGTCCGGACAAACAGGGACGGGCTGGAGCCTTCAACGCGCACGCCCTGTCCGGCATAGCTGATATTTTCAGGGTCATCAAAAACACCACGTATCACCGCACCTGACTGCTCGCCGGATGTCATGGTGGCTGACGTTCCCATGTACCCGCGTATCGTTTCATCGGCGCGGGCAATGGCAGCATCGAACAGGTTATCGAAATCAGCCACAGCGCCTCCCGTTATTGCATTCTGGCCAGGCCGCGCTCTGTCATTTCGGCTGCCACACCGGCAGAGACACGAAACGCCGTTCCCGGCAGCACAAATGCCACAGGTTCATCCCGCGTGGCGTGAAGTGCATCAGTATGCAGCTTCACCAGTGCCACGACCGTGACCAGTTCAGACGTATCCAGAATCACGGTATCCGGCTGCGCTGATCCCACCTCATTTTCATGTCCGGTCAGCACATTTTCCCGGCTGAGAGGGGTGTCCTGACCGGCAGTTTCATCCGTGTCATCAAGCTCCTCTTCCAGCTCTGCCACACGGAGCGCCAGTTCTTCTTTCGTCCCCGTCAGGCTGACATCACGGTTCAGTTGTTCACCCAGCGAGCGGAGACGGGCAATCAGTTCATCTTTCGTCATGGACTCCTCCACAGAGAGAAAATGGCCCCGAAGGGCCATGATTACGCCAGTTGAACGGCCACGAACTCATCAGGATCAGCCAGCAGCATCAGCGGTGCTGACTGAATCATGGTGAACTCTCGCGCCGGATCGCCGGATGTCTTCCAGTTTTTCGGATAACGGGGAGACGCATTAATACCCTCACTCAATGCATCCGCATCCTGAATACAGCCATAGGTGCGCAGACCGCGTGCATGAGTGTTACCCAGCACCATCGTGTTGTCCGGCAGGAAGTTCTTTTTGACGCCGTTTTCCACGTACTGTCCGGAATACACGACGATGGCCACATCGCCATACATCCCCTTATAGGACACCGCTTTACCCAGGTCTTTCACCGCTGTCTCCAGCTCGGAATGAGAGCCACGACGGGTATCCAGCTTCTCCCTGACGGCTTTGAAGGAACGGAACAGCGCCCAGCCTTTCGGATCAAACACGATGATATTCACCACACCGCTGGCGTTCAGCGCGTAGGCTTCGATATCGTCGGTCGGGTCATACGTGGACTTGTCACGCTTGCTCCACTCCGTGCCGCCGGACTGCGTGATGTTATTCTCCTCACTGCGGCCCATATCCACCTCAACCGGATCGAAGGCTTCACCGGTCATGGTGTATTTGCCCTTAAGCACGGCAGAAACTGCCTGCATCTCTTCGACCTGAGCAATGGCCAGCTCTTCGTCACGCATGTTCTGCATGATGATGCGACGGCGGCGGTAAGCCGGGTCCGCCAGATTCTGCGGATCTTCATCCGGCAGGCGACGCAGGGTCATCTGCGGATTCACCTCATGCTTGGGCTTGACATATCCCGGTGTAAATTCAGAGGTGGAGCCGCCACGGGAGCGGATAACCTCACCGGAAACAATCGGCGAAACGTACAGCGCCATGTTTACCAGTCCCGGAATTTGTGAGAGATAGACTTTCTCCGTGGTGAAGGGATAGCTCTCACGGAAAAAGAGACGCAGAAACAGCGGATCAAACTTAAATTTCTGCTCATTTGCCGCCAGCAGCTGGGCGGTTGTGTACATCGACATAAAAAAATCCCGTAAAAAAAGCCGCACAGGCGGCCTTTAGTGATGAAGGGTAAAGTTAAACGATGCTGATTGCCGTTCCGGCAAACGCGGTCCGTTTTTTCGTCTCGTCGCTGGCAGCCTCCGGCCAGAGCACATCCTCATAACGGAACGTGCCGGACTTGTAGAACGTCAGTGTGGTGCTGGTCTGGTCAGCAGCAACTGCAAGAATGCCAACGGCAGCACCGTCGGTGGTGCCATCCCACGCAACCAGCTTACGGGTGGAGGTGTCCAGCATCAGCGGGGTCATTGCAGGCGCTTTCGCACTCAATCCGCCGGGCGCGGTTGCGGTATGAGCCGGGTCACTGTTGCCCAGTGGCTGGTAATGGGTAAAGGTTTCTTTGCTCGTCATAAACATCCCTTACACTGGTGTGTTCAGCAAATCGTTAACGGCATCAGATGCCGGGTTACCTGCAGCCAGCGGTGCCGGTGCCCCCTGCATCAGACGATCCAGCGCAGTGTCACTGCGCGCCTGTGCACTCTGTGGTGCTGCGGCCAGAATGCGGCGGGCCGTTTCCACGGTCATACCGGGGGTTTCTGCCAGCACGCGGGCCTGTTCTTCGCGTCCGTGAGCCTCCTCACAGTTGAGGATCCCCATAATGCGGCTGTTTTCTGCCGCAACCGCAGCGGTGATCTGCGCGTTCACGTCCGGCTGCGCCGCGCTGGCGTTTTCGCCCTCCGTCGCTGGCACCACGTCAGTAACGTCAGCCTGCGAAGCAGTGGCTGAAACAGTTGTTGATTGAGTCTCTTTGGTCATTCGCCCTCCTGAGAGACGGGATTTACGTGCATCCAGTGCATCACGCATAACGGTGATCGCATCGGTGCTGTTGACAAGTTCATCAGCCAGTCCGGCATCAATGGCCTCCTGACCGCTGTACACTGCAGCCTCGGTATCCAGCACAGCCTGCACGGACAGGCCGGTATATGCCGATACCTTCTGTGCAAACATCCGGCGGGTTGCATCCATCCGGGACTGCAGTGTCTCCCGGACGTCATCCGGAAGATGGCTGTAGGGGTTGCCATCCACCTTATGGCTGCCGCTGTAAATCAGCGTGATTTCCACGCCCTGTTTCTCCAGCGCAGCACCGTAATTACTGTGAGCCATCATGACGCCGATGGAGCCTGTCCGGGCGGTCTGCGTGACCAGACGCCGGGAGGCGGCGCTGGCAAGCAGCTGACCTGCACTGCAGTTCATGTCGTTGGCCAGCGCCCATACCGGTTTTATGTCTCGCACACGGGCGATGATGTCAGCACAGTCAAATGCTCCCGCCACCATCCCGCCCGGTGTGTCCATATCGAGCAGAATGCCGTCCACCATCGGATCGCTGGCAGCCTGTTGCAGACGGGCGATAATGCCGTTGTAACCGGTCATTCCCGAATACGGCTGCAGCGCCCGCGTCCGGCTGACCAGCGTACCGGACACCGGCAGCACGGCGATGCCGTTCATGACCTGATAACTGCGGGCCTGTCGTGGTCCGTCATCATTAACGGATAACGCCAGCGTCGCGGGTGCCTCCTGGGCAGTCAGGCTGTCGCCGGACACCGCATCCGTCAGGCGACTGATCCCAAGCTGGCCTGCAAGCGCACAAAAGAAAACCCGCGCATAGGCGGGTTCAAGCATCAGCGGCTCATTAAAAGCCATGCTGGCAATATGCGGGAGATTACGCAGCTCTGCTGTCACTCTTCTCCTCCTCTGTTGATTGTCGCAGCCCGGATTCAAATGCTGCAGCCGCCCAGGCGGGCGGTTTAAGACCGGCTGCGCGGCGCTCCATCGTTTCACGGACCTGCTGGGCAAAAATTTCCTGATAGTCGTCACCGCGTTTTGCGCACTCTTTCTCGTAGGTACTCAGTCCGGCTTCTATCAGCATCACCGCTTCCTGTACTTCTTTCAGACCATCGATGGCCATACGACCGGAGCCTATCCAGTCGCAGTTCCCCCAGGCACTTCGGGCTTCCTGAAAACTGAAGCGCGCTTTTGAAGGTAACGTCACCACGCGGCGAGCGATGGCCTCTTCCAGCCAGCACAGAAACATCTGGCTCGCCTGACGGGATGCGACGAATTTTCGCCGCCCCATAAAGTACGCCCACGACTCGTTCGCACTGGCCCGTGCCGTGGAGTAGCTCATCTGGGCGTAATTCCGGGAAAGCTGCTCATACGAGACACCCAGCCCGGCAGCGATATACCGCAACAGTGACTGCTCAAACACGGAGTAGCCGTTATCCGTATCCTGAGCCGTCTGCAGGTTCAGTGAGTCACCCGGCATCAGGTGCGGCACTTTTGCGCCTCCCAGCCGGACCGGTGCTGCGGCGTAATACGCGGCAATTTCACCAATCCAGCCGGTCAGCTTGTCCCGCTGCTCCTGACTGTTCGCGCCCAGAATAAAATCCATCGCTGACTGCGTATCCAGCTCACTCTCAATGGTGGCGGCATACATCGCCTTCACAATGGCGCTCTGCAGCTGCGTGTTCTGCAGCGTGTCGAGCATCTTCATCTGCTCCATCACGCTGTAAAACACATTTGCACCGCGGGTCTGCCCGTCCTCCACGGGTTCAAAAACGTGAATGAACGAGGCGCGCCCGCCGGGTAACTCACGGGGTATCCATGTCCATTTCTGCGGCATCCAGCCAGGATAGCCGTCCTCGCTGACGTAATATCCCAGCGCCGCACCGCTGTCATTAATCTGCACACCGGCACGGCAGTTCCGGCTGTCTCCGGTATTGTTCGGGTTGCTGATGCGCTTCGGGCTGACCATCCGGAACTGTGTCCGGAAAAGCCGCGACGAACTGGTATCCCAGGTGGCCTGAACGAACAGCTCACCGTTAAAGGCGTGCATTGCCACACCTTCCCGAATCATCATGGTAAACGTGCGTTTTCGCTCAACGTCAATGCAGCAGCAGTCATCCTCGGCAAACTCTTTCCATGCCGCTTCAACCTCGCGGGAAAAGGCACGGGCTTCTTCCTCCCCGATGCCCAGATAGCGCCAGCTTGGGCGATGACTGAGTCGGAAAAAAGACCCGACGATATGATCCTGATGCAGCTGGATGGCGTTGGCGGCATAGCCGTTATTGCGTACCAGATCGTCTGCGCGGGCATTGCCTCGGGTAAAGTTGGGCAGCAGGGCTGCATCCACACTTTCACTCGATGGGTTCCACGCCCGCAACTGCCCACCAAATCCGCTGCCACCGCCGTGATAACCGGCATATTCACGCAGCGATGTCATGCCGTCCGGCCCCAGAAGGGTGGGAATGGTGGACATTTTCATACATAAAATCCTGCAGGTCCCCTGCGTCGCTGTGTCATGCCGGTCTGCACTTCCAGCTCAGCAATGTATTTTTTCAGGTCAGACACGGAAGTGGTCGTAAACTCCACTCGCCGTCCGTCTTTCTGTACCGTTGCCACCCGTTTTCCTGTCATCAGGTCATGCAGTGCCGCACGGGCAGCGGCAAGTTCTTCCTGTCGCGTCATTCATCCTCTCCGGATAAGGCACGGGCGTAATCTGCCAGTGTTTTCTTGTTGGTTGTTGCACTATCCTCTTCCTGCAGGCTCGCCAGCAGGGCACTGAGATCCAGCTGCCAGCGGGAAATACTGATGCGCAGCGCCGCCAGCGCATAAACGAAGCAGTCGAGTGCCTCATTGCGTCGCTTTTTGCTGTCCCACAGTATTTTTTTCCTGCCATCCACCCATTTTTCGACCTGCTCTTCAGCAGTCAGTTGCTGCGCTTCGGTAAGATCAAAAATATCCGGGTTATTCGGGAAGTGAACGGCACCGGGAAGCGGTTCATCCCCTTCCGGCGTCAGTGTGAAGCGGTTATAAATCTGCTCTTTCGCGGTATCCGTACCAATTTCGGTAAGGTAAATCCCGTTTTTGTTTCGCTTACGTGGCATGCTGGCCACCGGCTTTCCGTAGACGGATGCCCCTTTAATGGGGATCACCCGGAACAGCCCATGCTTTTTCGAGCGTTCATACACAATGGTCGGGTCAATCCCGCCAGTATCCCAGCAGATACGGGATACCGACATTTCTGCACCATTCCGGCGGGTATAGGTTTTATTGATGGCCTCATCCACACGCAGCAGCGTCTGTTCATCGTCGTGGCGGCCCATAATAATCTGCCGGTCAATCAGCCAGCTTTCCTCACCCGGCCCCCATCCCCATACGCGCATTTCGTAGCGGTCCAGCTGGGAGTCGATACCGGCGGTCAGGTAAGCCACACGGTCAGGAACGGGCGCTGAATAATGCTCTTTCCGTTCTGCCATCACTTCAGCATCCGGACGTTCGCCGATTTTCGCTTCCCACGTCTCACCGAGCGTGGTGTTCACGAAGGTTTTACGTTTTCCCGTATCCCCTTTCGTCTTCATCCAGTCTTTGACAATCTGCACCCAGGTGGTGAACGGGCTGTACGCCGTCCAGATGTGAAAGGTCACGCTGTCCGGCGGCTCAATCTCTTCACCGGATGACGAAAACCAGAGAATGCCATCACGGGTCCAGATCCCGGTCTTTTCGCAGATATAACGGGCATCAGTGAAGTCCAGCTCCTGCTGGCGGATGACGCAGGCATTATGTTCGCAGAGATAAAACACGCTGGAGGGATCATCCGGCGTCCATTTGAGGCCAAACGGCGTCTCTTTATCGCCAAATTTAAGGTACTGCTCCTCCCCGCAGTGCGGGCAGGCAACATGAAAACGCATAAAATGCAGGGATTCACTGGCTGCACGCTCAATCTGGCAGGTGCCTCTCACTTTGGGCGTGGAGCCACGGATGGACTTTGGCCAGACAGAGCCTTCAATACGCTTATCGCCCAGGAACGTCGGAGAGCCTTCCTGTTCAATATCCTCATCAAAGGCAGCAAGTTCATCATAACCCGCCACATCCACTGACTTTTCACGGTAGTTTTTTGCCGCTTTACCGCCCAGGCACCAGAAGCCACGCCCATTGGTGAAACGCTTCATGGTGAGCGTGTTATCCCGGTGCTTTTTGCCATACCACGGGGCCAGCGCCAGCAGCGAAGGAATATCACGGATGGTCGGCTCAACGTGGGTTTTCATAAAGTTCTCGGCATCACCATCCGTCGGCAACCAGATAAGGGTGTTGCGCTGCTTATGCTCTATGAAGTAGGCATAAACACCCAACAGCATTTTGGAATAACCGACACGGGCAGACTTCACCACATTCACCTCACGGATGTAGTCGCTGCCCATCGCATTCATGATGGCCCGCTGAAAGGGCAGTGTTTCCCAGCGCCCTTCCTGGTATGCGGATTCTTTCGGGAGATAGTAATTGGCATCCGCCCATTCAACGGCGGTCTGTGGCTCCGGCCTGAACAGTGAGCGAAGCCCGGCGCGGACAAAATGCCGCAGCCTGTTAACCTGACTGTTCGATATATTCACTCAGCAACCCCGGTATCAGTTCATCCAGCGCGGCTGCTTTGTTCATGGCTTTGATGATATCCCGTTTCAGGAAATCAACATGTCGGTTTTCCAGTTCCGGAAAACGCCGCTGCACCGACAGGGGGATCCCGTCGAGAATACTGGCAATTTCACCTGCGATCCGCGACAGCACGAAAGTACAGAATGCGGTTTCCACCACTTCAGCGGAGTCTCTGGCATTCTTCAGTTCCTGTGCGTCGGCCTGCGCACGCGTAAGTCGATGGCGTTCGTACTCAATAGTCCCTGGCTGGAGATCTGTCTCGCTGGCCTGCCGCAGTTCTTCAACTTCCCGGCGCAGCTTTTCGTTCTCAATTTCAGCATCCCTTTCGGCATACCATTTTATGACGGCGGCAGAGTCATAAAGCACCTCATTACCCTTGCCACCGCCTCGCAGAACGGGCATTCCCTGTTCCTGCCAGTTCTGAATGGTACGGATACTCGCACCGAAAATGTCAGCCAGCTGCTTTTTGTTGACTTCCATTGTTCATTCCACGGACAAAAACAGAGAAAGGAAACGACAAAGGCCAAAAAGCCCGTTTTCAGCACCTGTCGTTTCCTTTCTTTTCAGGGGGTATTTTAAATAAAAACATTAAGTTACGACGAAGAAGAACGGAAACACCTTAAACCGGAAAATTTTCATAAATAGCGAAAACCCGCGAGGTCGCCGCCCCGTAACCTGTCGGATC
>OHCJ01000428.1_pt1 | contig 12905 bp, 12 predicted proteins | sample 1566821 | NCBI WGS metagenome assembly OHCJ01 (sample SAMEA3879545, study PRJEB24766) | human gut metagenome | biome: human-associated habitat; feature: feces | place: USA | collected 1985/1987 | reverse complement strand
AGAAAACAAGTAATTCTGAACGGAATCATAATCGGAGGTTTACCGTGAAAAATAAGAAGATCAAACAGCTGATAAACTCTGAGAGAGCAGAAAAAAAGGGTAAGAATGACCGTAAAGGACGTAAGAAGTGGATGGTTGTTGTCCTGATTCTGGTACTGGCGATAGGAGGCGGTTCGGTGACAGCAGTTGTGATACTGCGTAAAAACGGGAATGCGACAGCATTTTCCATGCCGGGGAATATGGCAGGACTCACACTGACGGAAGATATGGTGGCGGCTTCCGGTGTGACCAATGTCGGTATTACAGAGGAGACCTTCGATGTGGAGAATCTGACCACTGATCTGGAGATAGAGGAAGTATACGCTGTCTCCGGGGAAGAGATAACTGCCGGGGATAAGATCCTGAAGCTGACGGAAGACAGTGTGGCGGAAGCGAGAAAAGAACTGGAGAGGACGCTTCGGGATGCAGAGCTTTCGTATCGTACCGGCAAGATCGAATATGAGCAGAATCTCATCACGGCAGAATACACAAAAGACAGCGCGATCCTCACCAGACAGCAGGCGAAAGAGGTCTATGACGAGACGGTGGCGAGTCTGCAAAGTGCTGTGACGAAAGCAGAGGAAGAACTGCAGGAAGCCGAGGATGACATTGCGGAGTATGAATCCTATGTGAATGACGGTTCCTATAAGAGCTATTTTAAAGTCGATGAGTATCAGGCAATCTATGATGAAAATTTGAAAGCCCTGACGGACAAGATGGACGAATGGGGTGTCAGCTGGTCGCAGGTCACCGGCGGTGGCGGCTCGGTACAGATCGGTGGCGGAGCCGGCGGTAATATGCAGAGCGGGGGAACGTCTAATGCAAGCATTTTAGCTTCCCTCTACAGTGTTCTGGAGCAGAACCTGAAGGATCTGGAAGAGGCACAGGAGAAATATGACGATGCCGTCACCAATGCTTCTTTTAACTTACAGACATTACAGTTAAAGCTTTCCAGCCTTCAACAGGCAGTCACGGAGGCAAAGGAAAATAAGGAAATCCAACAGGCACAGGCGAAGCTGACCTACGAGACGGCACTGTCTACGGCGGATCGTGCAGAGAGCGACTACAATACGACGGTGGAAAAGGCAGAATCCGATCTGGCGGCACTGAAGAGCACTTATGAAGATGCAAAAGAAAATCTGAAACTGTTTGAAAGCAGTGTGGGCGATGGTTATTTTTATGCTTCCGAGGATGGAACCATCCTGCGGACTGTTGTGCGGGCAGATCAGAATCTGACTTCCGATGCGGTGGTATTCGTATACAGCAATTCGAAGGAACTGACCGTGACTGTATCTGTTGACCAGGCAGACATTGCGAAGCTGACCGTGAGTGACAGCGCGTACGTGCAGTCTTCCGCAAACGGCGGATTCACCGGTGAGATCACAGCCATCGATCCGGTATCTTCTTCCGACAGCCGCACCAGTGTTACTTACAGTGTAACCGTGAAAATCATGACAGAGGACGAAGAAAATGAAAATAGTAGCAGCCTGAGTGCGAACGAATCCGTGACGGTCATCTTCGGTATGACGGAAGAGGAGATCGCGAGGATGCAGGAACAAATGCAGCAGCGCATGCAGGGCGGTCCCGGGGATGTCTCCGGGGGTGATGCAATGTCGGAGGGCGGAACGGTGCCGGAAGGAAATTCCGGTGACAGAGAGCGCCCACAGGGTAGACCCGGTGATGAGAGTTCAGAAAGCGACAACACGACGGACGGTAATGTAGGTGATGATGCCAGGGGAGAGGAACAGCAGGGAGGACAGACACAGTCATGAAATTAAAAAGTCCACATTTTGAAAAACTGAAATCCCTCACAAAGAAGCAGAAAAAACTGATCCTGGCGGGGATCGCACTGCTTCTGCTGATCCTGGCAGCCTGTTATACCGTGTTTATTGCACCGTTACTTCAGAAAGAACAGTGGATCTACAAGGAAGAGACGGTGGAGCGTGGTACTTTAAAGGTAGGTGTGACGGAGAGCGGTTCTCTGGAATACAACACAAAATCCATAGATTACGATCTGGATCTGGATGTCAGTGACGATGACGAGGATGACAGCGACGAGGATGACGATGATGCCGTACAGAAATATCTGAAGATAGAAGAGATCTATGCTGCCAACGGGCAGCGTGTCAGCGAAGGCGAGGAACTGCTGAAATTCACGGAAGACAGCGTGGAGGCGGTTCGGGCGCTGTTGCAGAATGCGGTAGTGGAGGCGCAGGCAGACTATGCGGAGGCAGAGAGTACCTATGAATTGTCCCTGCTGGAAGCCCAGACCGACTACGATACCCAGAAGATCAGTGCTTCCTATGCGGCATCCATCCGCAATACTTCCGGTACGAGCGTGACGAACAAAGTGGCATCTCTGCAGGTACAGCTGGAGCAGAAGCAGGCGAATACAGCTTCTCTGCAGGAGAAGCTGACAGAAACTCAGGAAGATTATCAGGATGCATTGGAAGATTATGAAGCGGCAAAAGAAGGTTATGAAGGCGCCGGAACCGATAATACAGTGAATTTTATGACGATCCAGAATGGTTATCTCAGTGCCAGATCCAAATACCAGCAGGCAAAATCAGCGTTGACGCAGGCAGAGGATGCTTTATCGGAGAATGAAAGTGCTATTACCGATCTGCAGAACCAGCTGGCAGCGGCACAGGCAAAGCAAAAAATCGATAAGCTGGATACAGAAGAGACCTATCAGGAAGCGGTGATCACCGGGCAGAATGCCCAGACCACTTACAACGCTGCTGTGGAAGATCTGAAGGAGACCTTACAGGAAGCGGAAGAGACGAAAGAAAAACGGGAAGAACAGTTACAGGCCTTTGAAGATTTCGTCGGAAGTGATGGTATTCTCTATGCCACAGAGGATGGTGTGATCACAGAGGTCAGCTACGAAGCGGGAGATCGCCTGACGACGACAGGAGCTCTGTTTTCCTATGCAACGTCGGATGACATGAGAATCTCCGTGGATGTGACCCAGGAGGATATTGTGGACCTGCAGGTTGGAGATGCGGTAGATATCACCTTTACGGCATACCCGGAGGATTCCTATACCGGAAGCATCCTCTCCATCAATACCACGGCTACTTCCGATTACAGCAACACGGTAAGCTACACTGTGGAGATCAGCGCGGAAGGCGCGTTGGAGAAGCTGTATGGGGGAATGACCGCAGATGTCATTTTCGTAACGGAAGAAAAAGAGGATGTTATCTATGTGTCCCGTAAGGCCATTGTCGAAGAAAACGGCAAAACCTATGTATATCGCAAGACAGCACTGGGAGGTAAGGAACTGGCGGAGGTAGAGACCGGCATTACCAATGGCGTGGACATTGAGATCCTGTCAGGACTGGAAGAGGGCGATACCATTTACCTGGCAAGTAAGGTCAGCTCCGAGGCAGAAGTCAAGAGTACGGAGGAGACTGCCGATTCCGGCAGCAGTTCTGATACCGCAGTCGGCAGTGATACGGAGTTCGGGATGTCGGAGGATATGCAGATGCCGGGAGGCGGTGACATGCCCCAGGGTGGTCCCGGGGGTGGTGATTCCGGCAGCTTCGGCGGCGGAATGCCGGGCGGTCCCGGAGGACAATAAATCAGGCGGATGGAGCAAATGTTGAGAAACAGACAGGAATGATTGGGAACAGTTATGAAGCAGAATGAAAATGGGAAAAAGATCAAAGAAAATATAAGAAATCAAATGCGCCGGATTGGATCATGGAAAAGCTGGTCGAAAAGACGCAAGCTCACCACAGGTGTCTGTGGTGTCTGTGTGATCGCTGTAGTGGCTGGTGCCATTGGTCTCTCCGGTGGTTCCGACACGAAAGTCATTTATAAAGAGACCACGGTAAAATACGGGACACTGGTCAAAGGTGTGACGGAGAGCGGCTCTGTGGACATCGGTACGGTGGATCAGACCTTTGATCTGGATATGAGTGCCCTACAGAGAACGGATACCTCCGGCAGCAGTTCCTCCGGCGGCTCCTCCGGTAGTACTGCCGGCAGTAGCTCTGGTTCCGGTGGATTTGGCGGCATGAGTGCTTCCGGCGGCGGAGCTCAGGGAGGCTTAGACATGTTTGGTCAGATCTTCAATATGGGCGGCAGCAGCTCCGGCAGCAATGGTGACGATTCTACCCTGACCGTGGCAGAGGTAGTGGTCTCCGTGGGGCAGCAGGTGTCCGAGGGAGATCCCCTGTACCTGCTGGAAGAAGACAGTGTCTCCGATCTGGAAGAGGAACTACAGTCCAACATAGAGAAAGCAAAAGCAGATCTGGAGGCCGTAGAGGCTGACCAGACCCTGTCCAGACAGCAGGCAAAATATACTTATGACAGCAGCACTGCCTATGGCAGTTATATTGATACCGAATACAGCACCACACTGCAGGAGCTACAGAATGCGGTAGATTCTGCAGCAAGCGCATTGGAGCAGGCGCAGACCAGTCTGGAAGATTACCGGGCACAGCTGGAGGAAGTAACGGCAGCCTATGAGGATGCGGCACAGGTATTGTCGAACTGTAAATACAGCCTGAACAGTACGGACGCAGCAGATGATACCTATGGATATGTCTATTTTGCACAGCTGACGACACAGGCACAGTCTACTGCGGACTCTCTGGAACAGCAGAAGGAAGAACTGGAACAGAAGGTAGAGCAGGCAGAAGAAAATGTGACCACAGCCGAGACCGCTTATAATAAAGCAAAGCGGGAACTGGGGCAGGGAAAACTGACCGCAGCCGAGACAAAAAAACTGCGGACGCTGGCTTACAATACCGCACAGGAGACTTACGATATTGCGCTGGGGTATCTGGAACAGGATCTGTCCGATCAGCAGGAAACCTACGATGAGACTCTGGAAAAATGGAACGAGTTCAGCACTTATATCGATGGTAATGCAGTATGCGCCAGATACAACGGTGTGATCACCAGTGTGGAACTGGAAGCAGGAGACAAGATCAGCACCGGAACTTCTCTGGTCACTTTGTATGATATGGATGAAGTGACCATGACGTTAACAGTGGATGAAGATGATATGACGGATATCTCTCTGGGATCTGCGGCGAATATTGCATTGACGGCATATCCGGAAGATATCTTTACGGCAAAGGTGACGGCTATCGGAGATGCGACATCGGATTCCAGTGGAAACATAACTTATGACGTAACTGTCACATTGGAAGGGGATGTTTCAGGACTGTTCCAGGGCATGACAGGAGATGTGACTTTCGTTACGGAACAAACGGAAGAAGTGCTGTATGTCTCACGCAGAGCCATTATCACAGAGGATGACAAGACTTATGTAAAAGTGAAGACTGCAGATGGCAGCATTGTGAAAAAGGAAATAACGACAGGACTGTCAGATAGTTCTAACGTGGAGATCTCCGGAGATATTGCAGAAGGAGATACCGTATTGATCGAAAGCAGCATTACGAAGTAGAGCGGAGACCTGTGGGAAAGTAAGGTCAATGGAAGGGAAGAAGTAGAATATGAGATTATCCGAAATATTGCGTCTGGTGTGGCTGAACCTGTCACAGAATAAATTCAAAGTGATCCTGACTTCCATCGGTATCGTTGTAGGATCTGCCACTATTATGCTGGTATTGGCAATCGGTACCGGCGGAAAAGAAGAAGTGGCGGAACAGTTCAAGAACCTGAATGCCGGAGCTATTGATATTTCCTGCGACAGCAGTGACAGCGGCGGATTTAGCTTTGAGATGCCGGGAGGAGGAAGTGTTACCGTTACCAATATGGGCGGAGGCCCTGGAGGAGGTTCCGGCGGCGGTACGTCTGGTGGTCCCGGCGGTGGCATGGATTTCGGCGGATTTTTCGGATTCGGACAGGAGGAAGAGAGCGAAGCCGTGACATTGACCAGTGAAGACTGTGATGATCTGGCGACTTTTGTCTCCGGAATCTCTGCAACTACGATCTCTTATTCCACTACAGCATCGGTGGAGGGAGGCAATATGACCTCTGCTTCCTATTACACCATTGCCGGTGTGGAGGACAATTATGCTGTCATCAGTAATCTGGAAATGGCCATCGGGGATTTCCTCACAGAAGAAAACAACGAGAGCAAGGAAAAGGTGTGCGTACTGGGTGCCACCGTGGCAAAGGAAATTTTTGGCAGCGCCTACGATGCTTATGACGGTATAGTCTATATTGATGGCCGCCCCTATATAGTATCAGGGGTACTATCCGAGATGGGAACTGTGGCATCCGGCATCAGTCCGGATACGGCGATCTATATACCTTACGAAACCGGCATCAAATACATTACCGGTACGAATATCAGTCCAACCATCACGGTCATTGCGGAGGATGTGAATCAGGTGGATACCGTAATGACGGATGTGGAGAGTGCCTTAAAAGAGAGCTATCCCAATACCACATTTACCATCAGCGATGCCGGAAGCAAGATGGAGGCAGCCTCCGCTTCCAATGAGACTTTGACCTTACTGCTGATCTCCATGGCAGTGATCGTATTTATCGTTGGCGGTATCGGTATTATGAACGTGCTGTTTGTATCCATCAAGGAGCGTACCAACGAGATCGGTATTTTGAAAGCACTGGGCTGTTCCCGGAAGGATATCCTGTTGGAGTTTTTATTGGAGGCAAGCTTTACCAGTCTGGTAGGAGCCGTACTGGGGGTGCTGGTGGCTCTTGGAATTACGCCATTCGTGCAGCTGTTCAACGTGAGAGTGTCCCTGTCGGTACAGGGTGCAGTATTGTCGCTGTTGTTTGGTGTCCTCACCGGAAGCATCTTCGGCTTCTATCCGGCATATAAGGCATCAAGACTGATCCCCGTAGAAGCTCTGAATCAGGAATAGTGTGAAAAGTGTGAAAAATAAATTTTTCACACGCAACTTTGTGCCAAAGTTTGCAGGTTATTGAAAGACGTAAAGATAGGATGGAAAATGCAATGATCACCATGAAAAATATAAATAAAGGCTATATGCTGGGAGAAGAGCGTCTGCCGATTTTGAAGGACATCAATTTTCAGGTAAATAAGGGAGAATATGTGGCAATCTTAGGCCCTTCCGGTTCCGGTAAGACTACGTTAATGAATATGATCGGCTGTATGGATGTGATGGACAGAGGGGAATATTATCTGGATGGCATGGCAATCCACGAGACCAAGGAGGACGATCTGACCATGGTACGCAACCAGAAGATCGGGTTCATTTTTCAGAACTATCAGCTGATCCCGACCTATAATGTCATGCAGAATATTATCATGCCCCTGCTGATGCGTGGCATGACGCATGAGGAAGCAGAAGAAAAGTGTAAAAATACTATCAAACTGCTGGGGCTGGATCATCGTATCGGACATAAGCCCAACGAATTGTCCGGCGGACAGAAGCAGAGAGTATCCATTGCCAGAGCACTGGTGGGACAGCCGGCGATCCTTCTGGCGGATGAGCCTACCGGTGCTCTGGATCAGACCAGCGGCAAGGAAGTACTGAAGCTGTTCCGGGAACTAAACGATATGGGCAACACCATCGTCATGATCACCCACGACCTGGGCGTAGCACAGTCTGCGAAACGTATCGTGCGTATTGTGGACGGACAGTTACAGGAATAAGGGATAGTCACTCAGCCAACGGGAAAGAGGCTGGGACTGTTCCAGACCGGATTTCAGGGTACGGTCGGCATCCGATTTATTTTCTGCCGGTATTATCAGCAGAAATTCTTTCCCGTCCATAAGTGCACCGCAGAATACGGTTTTCAGATCCCGGGAGATAAGAAACATATTTCCCGGGATATTTGTTACAGACTCGGTCAGGCAGGAGTAATAGGGTTCTTCATCGATAAAAGGTGCATAGAATCCCATGTCATCCGCACCTTCCACGAAAAGCCTCTCTCCGTTCATCCAGACATTTCCCGCTATGGCATCTTCCTGATTCCCCCAGAGATAATGTAAGGCTTTCCCGTGGATCTCCACCGATACCTGTTCGAAGGTATCCGGTTCCGGTATAGTCATAATCCTTTTTGATGGGAGTATGATAATAGCGGATCCCGTAGTCTCCAAGGCAAAATAAGGCAAATACGAGCAGAAAAATCAGAATGCCGCAGAAAACGGTTCTTAATTTTTTATTTCGCAGCATGGTTCTTGCCTCCTTTTTATTTTATTATACAATCAGATATCCATACTGGCAATGAGCTGAAACATTTCCTCGGCGGTCATGTGATCTGCGGTGATCACGTATACATAATTGTCAGCTTCATAATAAGCCATGGCGTAACCATCCACATAAGTATATACCGTGGCAATGTGACCGCCGATGACTTGTTCCTCTTCGGCATCGTATTCATTGTCTAATACGAGTGTCAGGGCATTATTTGTGGAAATTAGCATTTGCTCCCAGATGAGCTGTTCTCCGGCATTGTTTTCATAGAAAATTTCACAAAAAAGAGGACTGTCTCTTCGGTCTGTCTCTGTATAGCCCTCCGGGATGCAGGTCGGTATCGTGGGAGTGAGTACCGCATCTTTTTCCTCGGAAGAGTAGTTATACTGCGTAGCATCCTCGCGCAGGGTCTTTAGTGTCATGAAAAACTTATCCCGATAGGCATCCACACTTAACGTCAGAACCAGTCCGGCACATACGATACCGGTGAAAAAGATTGCCATGCGTTTTAGGAGCTGTTGTGCACCGGTCAGCACCGGATGGGCTTCCCGGCGGATCACTTTTTGCATTTTTTGTTCAAAACGTTTTGAAAATACATATTCCCGATCAACCTGATTTTCTAATGCTGTTATCATGGCATTGTCCACCACAGGCATATGCTGATAGAGCCATTCATCCGTTATTTCCATGGATCTCATTATTTTCCTCCCGTTTATTCAAAGCTTCCTGTATCATAATCTTTCCCCGGGATAATCGCTGCCGGGTCGTTCCTTCGGTGATGTTTAATACTTTTGCGATTTCATCGTTGTCCATATTGCCGGAGTATTTGAGGAGAAATACATCCCGGTATTTTACGGGCAGGCACCTAAGGATGTCCAGTATTCCGTCATCCACATCCGTCTCCGCATAAGTCACCGGGACATTACATTCTTCCAGCTCATCCACATAGATTTCCCGTTGAAATTGATGGTTTCGCTTCCGGTAAATATCTATAGTCGCATTTTTCGTTATGGTAAGCAGGTAGCGTTTCGTCGCCGTGGCGTCAATTTCCCCTATTTTTTCCATGTTTTTCGCAATTTTTATAAACGCCTCATGTACGGCATCTTCCGCAAGAAAAGTATCCTTCAGCACATTCAGAGCTACTTTCATCATAAGGTGCCGATAGGTTTCATAGAGAATCGCAAACTTTTGTTTGTCTTCTTCGGCGTCGATCATCATCAGATATATCATTTGTTGTTCCCAGGCCTTTCTATGAGTCATAACGAAGGTTCCTGTTCCTATTGTTACAAAAACGTAAAAATATTTCAATTGCAGGTTTATATGTTTGTCCCAATAGTATTTTTTGGGTAACCGGGGCACTTTATTGTGCCTGCTTTACGGATCCCGGCGATGGGGGATATCACAACATTACAGTGCGATGCCATCGTCAATGCCGCCAACAGTGGAATGACCGGATGTTATGTGCCGAATCATAAGTGCATCGACAACTGCATCCACAGCTTTGCGGGGGTGCAGCTGCGACTGGACTGCGCCCGGATGATGGAAGAACAGGGGCATGAGGAACCCACCGGACAGGCGAAGATCACGAAAGCCTACAATCTGCCCTGCCGTTATGTCCTGCATACCGTAGGTCCTATTGTGCAGGGAAAGCTGACGGAGAAACATTGCGCATTGCTTCGGTCCTGTTACTTGTCCTGTCTGGAACTGGCATCGGCATACGGGCTGGAAAGTGTGGCGTTCTGCTGTATATCCACTGGGGTATTCTGCTTTCCGAACGACAAGGCGGCGCAGATTGCCGTACAGACGGTACAGGAGTATTTGGAGGAGACTCCTGACAGCAGTGTCAAAAATGTGATCTTTAATGTGTTTAAGAATGAGGATTTGCAGATCTATGAGAGAATTCTTTGGTCGTAGATTTTCGATTACTCTAAATGCAGAGAAAAACTTGCACCCGGCAGATTGCTGTGATACATTGGCTGTAAAAGAAATACAAGAGAGGAAAAGAAAATGGCAGGATATCTGATTAAGGATACCACAAAAGAAGAGCGGGAGCAGATCGTTGCGGAGTCTCTGGGATATATGGAAGCCAACTGTGATGGCTGTACTTCGGGACTGGCGGAAATGTATCAGGCATACATCGACGGGAAGAAGGAGCTTCGGGACATCAACATGGAATTTCATGCAGGTTATGTATCCGGAGAGGAAGTGCCCAGCCGCAGGTCTTGTCCCATGTAATAATAGTGTGCGGGAAAGATGGATTTCCGGCATAAATAAAATGTTATCTGCAAAAACTCTTAGTAACAGAATGCGAAAGGCAGGAAAGAGAAATGCAGATGAGAGACGATCTTGGAATTACAACAAAACTGGAAAATGGCAAGGCTTATCTGGAATTTGCCCTGCCGGAAAAGATAGGGCGTTTGCTGTCCGCTTTACAGATTGAGATCTGGGAAGGTGCGGAGGACGAACGCCTTGTTTTTCATGGAGAATACTCATCAGAAGAAGCGGATTCCATGACGGCGTTGCTGTTGCGGCCGCATCTCTGGGACGGCATGCGGGATCCCTATGTCTATCTGGTGAAGGCGCAGGGAAGGTTCGGAACCGTGGAGTATGGAGAAAATATGGGGGGTACAAAGAACGAGGAAGAATCAGATCATGCTGAGGATATAACCGAGGCAGTGGAAGTGTACTGGCAGCAGGAACTGGCAATTTATGACGTGCATGTCATCGATAAAAAGGGAATCTTTCTCAATGAAAAAGAGTTTCTGCCACATGAAGTAGTCTACCGGCTTCCCCCGCAGATCAGTGATGCCGGGACGAGGGTGGAGCAGGTACGAAGAGATCTGGAACGGCTGGTCCGGATGGGGGTAAATGTGATCCGGCTGGAAGGAACCGGGATCGGGGCAGAGGGGGTGAACTGCTCCGAAGTGAGAACGTTTTACAGCCTGTGCAGAAAGCGTGGATTCCTCACTGGGGACCTGTGGATAAGACCGGAAAATCTTCCGGTATATCGTGGATTATCCGGAGAAACGGCAGAAGATGCACTTCTTTCGGCGGATGGCAGAACGCTGACGGAGCGGTATTACTATTATCAGGCGAAGTGGAGCAGCGAACCGGTGCTCTATCCGGCACTTTCCACCCTGCATCGTCAGAAGAACGGACTGGTCTCCCTGACAATTTACAGCAATCAGAAAAAAGTGGTGCTCTATGTGGAGGGGGTACTTTTCTTATTCCAGTCGGCCGCATCCGGTGATCCGGAATTCATTTTTGAAGATATTCCTGTGGCGAAGCTGCCGCTGCATCTGGCGGCGGAGGCAGGAAATTTAAGCATTTCGCTGACCGTGACGAAGCTTTAAGGGTTGGGGCTTCACAGATTTTTCACAAATGTTTCACCTTTTCATGACATTTGAGACATATACTGATACCAAAATCGAAAAGTCCGAGACCACATGAGCTTGCTCAGATGTGATTGAGAGACTTTGAGATTTGCCCCGATAGGAGTACAAAAGTGGGATGCTAATCCCACGATGTACGAATAGCGGGCAGGATTGTGAGAGTGCGCAGCACGGAACAATCCGTAGGTATCAGTTCTGGGGACTCGTGGGTATCAGTTACGGGTACCCGTAGATATCAGGTGGGGGTATCACACCATATCCGGGAGGCAAATATGATAGAAGTAAGCAATCTTACAAAAAAATATGGTGACCATATTGCCGTAGATCATCTCTCTTTCCGTGTGGAAAAGGGACAGATTTACGGCTTTCTTGGTCCAAACGGCGCGGGTAAATCCACGACCATGAACATTATCACGGGTTATCTGGCAGCCACGGAGGGCACTGTGACCATCGATGGCAAAGATGTCCAAAAAGACCCGGAGGAGGCAAAGCGTGCCATCGGTTATCTGCCGGAGCTTCCGCCGCTGTATGTTGACATGACTGTCAGAGAATACCTGGAATTCGTGGCAGAACTGAAAAAAGTGCCGAAAAAAGAGCGGAAGCAGCAGATTGATGAGGTCATGGAAATGACACAGATCACCGATATGCAGCAGCGTCTGATCAGGAACCTGTCAAAAGGTTACAGGCAGAGAGTCGGACTGGCGCAGGCAATCCTCGGCTATCCGGAGGTCATTATTCTGGATGAGCCCACGGTAGGTCTTGATCCGAAACAGATCATCGAGATCCGAGATCTGATTCGCAAGCTGGGGGAGAATCATACCGTGATCCTCAGCTCCCATATTCTGTCGGAGGTCAGTGCGGTCTGCGACCATATTATGATCATAGCCCACGGTAAGCTGGTAGCCAGTGATTCTCCGGAGAATCTGCAGAAGCTTATGAGTGGTTCCATGGAACTGGATCTGGAAGTAAAGGGAAGCATCGCTGCGGTGAAGAGTGCATTGCAGGAGATCTCACAGATCGACCGGATCGAAGAGAACACGGAGGCATCCAAAAATATTGCAAAGCTGAAAGTGATCTCCAAAGAGAATGCAGATATCAGAGAGCAGGTATTTTATGCACTGGCAGATGCAAAGCTGCCTATTTTAGAGATGACCCATGCAGAGAAGTCTCTGGAAGACATCTTCCTGGAACTGACCGAGGATGTAGCACCCACACAGCCGCAGAAGCACAAACTATTCTCAAAAAGAAAAAGGCCGGAAATGTCAGATGCTGCCGCACAGCAGACAGAAGCTTCGGAAGAGGAAGCACAGCCCGGAGAAGAGAAAAAAGAAACTGTAACTACAAAGGAGGCGGAATCATATGC
>OHCJ01000425.1_pt1 | contig 12934 bp, 8 predicted proteins | sample 1566821 | NCBI WGS metagenome assembly OHCJ01 (sample SAMEA3879545, study PRJEB24766) | human gut metagenome | biome: human-associated habitat; feature: feces | place: USA | collected 1985/1987 | reverse complement strand
CGAAGATCGTTCCGACGAGAAGAGATGACGTGAGCCAGATCTATTATAAGAAGATCATCGACCGTGATCTCGGATTTGATATCCGTTTTCCGTATGAACATGGAAAGAATTATTATCTTGTGATCTGCGGCGAGAAGAAGACGATTCGTGTGAAATACAGCGATATGACGATCCGCAGAAAAACCGGCGCGGCAAACCGCAAGGTACAGAAGCTCATGAACCTTATGAACATGGAGACAGTCCATGTTGCCTGGGACTTCTTAAAGGAAAATGGTCTGAAAGCCCTGATCTTAAAATCTAAGCACAAGATCCAGGGGATCGATGACGATTACGACTACGCAGAATGGTGGAACCTCACGAAACCGTCAGAGGAAGAGCTGGAAGAGCAGAAGAAAAAGACGTTCGGCTATATGCCGAAATTTTCGATCGTGATCCCGGTCTATAAGACTCCAGAGAAATTCCTGAAGGAAATGCTGGACTCCATCGTGGAGCAGACCTACGCGAACTGGGAACTCTGCATCGCGGACGGCAGCCCGGCGGGTGAGAGTGTCGAGAATGTTTTAAAGAAATACGCGGAGAAAGACGCGAGGATCCGCTATCAGGTACTGGGGGAAAACCGCGGTATCTCCGGAAATACGAATGCCGCCCTTGAGATGGCAGAAGGTGATTTCATTGTTCTTGCAGATCATGATGACCGTCTGACACCGAACGCGCTCTTTGAGTGCGCGAAAAAACTGAATGAGAATGAAAACTGCGATGTCCTCTATTCCGATGAGGACAAGCTTGACATGGATGGAGATGAACTGTTCGACCCGCATTTTAAGCCGGATTTCAATCCGGATCTTTTGACGAGCGTTAACTATATCTGCCATCTGTTTCTGGTGAAAAAAGAACTGCTCGATAAAGTCGGCGGTTTCCGGGCGGAATATGACGGAGCCCAGGATTACGACTTTATTTTCCGCTGTACGGAGAACGCAAAGCAGATCTGTCACATCCCGAAGGTGCTCTATCACTGGCGCTGCCACCCGAATTCCACGGCAAGCAACCCGGAGAGCAAGCTTTATGCCTTCACAGCCGGTTCCCGTGCCATCATGGACCACTATAAGAGAGTGGGAATTGAGGCAGAAAAGGTAGAAAAGGGCGTGGATTACGGGATTTATCACACGACGTTTAAGATCAAGGATGATCCGCTTGTGTCCGTAATTATCCCGAACAAGGACCACACCGTGGATCTCGACAACTGCATCCGCCCGATGCTGACGGAGGGAACCTATAAGAATCTGGAGTTCGTCATCGTGGAGAACAACAGTACGGAGCAGGCGACCTGGGATTACTACGAGAAGATCCAGAAGGAGTTCCCAAATGTACATGTTGTCCGCTGGGAGAGAGAGTTCAACTACTCCGCGATCAACAATTTCGGCGTACAGCACGCAAAGGGCGAGTATCTTTTGTTTATGAACAACGATATTGAGCTGATCGCGAAAAATTTCGTTGAAGAGATGCTTGGCTTTGTCCAGAGAGAGGACGTGGGGATCGCCGGAGCGAGACTGCTCTACGAGGATGACACGATCCAGCACGCCGGTGTTGTTATCGGTTTCGGCGGTATCGCCGGTCATACGTTTATCGGACTCCATAAATCCGAGAACAGCTATTTCAACCGCGCGATGTGTGCCCAGGATTACAGTGCTGTCACAGCGGCCTGCATGATGAGCAAGCGCTCCGTATTTGACGCTGTGGGCGGATTTACGGAAGAGCTCGCGGTGGCTTTCAATGATATTGATTACTGCATGAAGGTGAGAAAGCTCGGAAAACTTGTAGTATACGCGCCTTATGCGGTGCTTCACCACTATGAATCCAAGTCCCGCGGACTTGAGGACACACCGGAGAAGGTGGAGCGATTTAACCGTGAGATCGCCACCTTCGCGAAGCGCTGGCCGGAGATCCTGAGAGACGGAGATCCGTACTACAATCCGAACCTGACACTGAGAAAATCAAATTTTGCGCTGCGTGACCTGAAAAAGGAAAAAATCGGGGAACCATATAAACTGGAGGTACCGTTAGACGAATGAAGACAACGATCATAATTCCGAATTACAACGGACTTTCGTTTATGGAACCGTGCTTTGAGGCACTGGAAAAGCAGACGACGAAGGATTTCAAGATCCTGGTGGTGGACAACGGATCCACGGACGGAAGTGTTGAATGGCTGAAGGAGCGGGAGATCCCGTCGATCTTTCTTCCGGAAAACACAGGCTTTTCCGGTGCTGTAAATGTGGGGATCAGGGCGGCAGATACGCCGTATGTGATCTTATTAAATAATGATACAAAAGTGGCTCCCCACTACGTCGAAGCGTTGGAGCGGGCCATGGACCGGTCGGAGAAGATCTTTTCCGTCAGCAGCAAGATGATCCAGATGTACCATCCGGACCTCATGGACGATGCCGGAGACATGTACAGCGTCCTCGGCTGGGCGTTCCAGCGGGGCGTTGGGCGTCCGGAAAAGCTTTATAAAAAGAGCTGCCGCGTCTTTACGGCGTGTGCCGGTGCGGCAATCTACCGCCGGGAAGTATTTGAGACCATCGGTTATTTCGATGAGATGCATTTTGCCTATCTTGAGGATATCGATGTGGGATATCGGGCGAAGATTTACGGATATGACAACGTATTCTGCCCGGAAGCTGTGGTGTACCATGTAGGCAGCGGGACAAGCGGATCGAAGTATAATTCCTTTAAGGTGAAGCTTGCCGCGAGAAATAATGTGTATCTGAATTACAAAAATATGCGCGCATGGCAGTTACTTTTAAATTCTCCGTGTCTTCTCGCAGGAACATTTGTAAAGTTCCTGTTTTTTAAAAAGATGGGATTCGGAAAGACTATGTGTCCGGATTTCTTGAGGGGATCAGAACATTAAAGGACTGTAAACGCGTCCCTTCCTTTAAGGGAAGATTACAGCGGGAGATCGGAATCCAGCTTGAGCTGATCGCCGGAACCGCAGTCTATGTTTATGAGTTTTCCAGGAGACAGGCGGCGAAGCTTAGAGCGAAAGCCTGAGATTCTTCGCCGGACGCCGTGCGGCCGGCTCAGTGCGGATAGACTGAACGGCTGCTTTTATGCAAGATAAACGAATAATTTACGGAAATCTCATATTTTCTTAAGAAATCGTATATATGCAAATGGGTAAATTTTATGTATACTATGTATGCATATTTTTTACGATGGCGGTACTATGTCCGGGGGAGTGACCTTTGAAGGGCAGTCTGCCGGGGCATGGTATAGTTGAAAATACCTGCCGTTGGGAATTGGCTGGCGCAGCTGTGCATGCGCTGATCACGGAAAGAATTCTGACCGGCATGTTCCTTGGAAAACAGGGTGAAAATTATATGATCAAAGATAATCAGAAGAGCCTCAACCGTTTTCACGTTGTGCTTGACGCCTTCGTGACCGCATTCTCTTATCTGCTTGCGTGGTTTATCGTAATCGGAAGCGGATGGGCGAACCTGCTCGGAAAACGGACACTTGAGGTCGGTTTTTATTTTGGTGCGCTTCTTGTCATTATTCCGGCGTATCTGCTTTTGTACTCCTTTTTTGGACTGTACACGCCGAAGCGTGTACTCGGACGCAGAAATGAATTCGGAAAGATATTCAAGGCAAACACGATCGGACTCCTAATTTTTGGTCTGATCCTGTACTTTGGAAGAAAAGAGCCGCATCTCTACAACTTCTCCCAGAGACTGGTCGTATATTTCTATGTGCTGAACGTAGTGTTTATGACCATTGAGCGGAATGGGATCCGGATCGTGCTTCGTTCCATGCGCTCAAAAGGATACAATCAGAAACATATCCTGTTAGTTGGCTATTCCTCCGCAGCGGAAGGGTTTATCGACCGGGTAAACAAGAATCCGGAATGGGGGTACACGATCCGCGGGATCATTGATGATACGAAGGAACGCGGAAGTGAGTATAAGGGAGTAAAGGTCATCGGCTGCATCGAGGACCTCGACTATATTTTAGAGCAGAACAGTCTCGATGAGATCGCCGTTACACTGAGCCTGAGCGAGTATGAAAAACTCCGCCATATCGTTGCTCTCTGTGAAAAATCCGGCGTGCACACGAAGTTTATCCCGGATTACGGGAACATTATCCCGACGATCCCGTATATGGAAGATCTCCAGGGCCTGCCGGTGATCCATATCCGCCGCGTTCCGTTGAATGATCCTATGAATGCGATGGTAAAGAGAGCCGTCGATATCGTGGGTGCGATCGTGGGGATCGTACTTTTCTCCCCGATCATGCTGATCGTGGCAGTGCTCATAAAGCTGACATCTCCGGGACCGATCATTTTCTGTCAGGAACGTGTCGGCCTTCACAACCGGCCGTTTAAAATGTATAAATTCCGTTCCATGACGGTTCAGGATCCGGGCAAGGAGAAGAGCCGCTGGACAACAAAGGGAGATGCCCGTGTGACTTTCATCGGAAAAATAATCCGCCGTACAAGCATCGACGAGGTGCCGCAGTTCTTTAATATCCTGATTGGTGATATGAGTCTTGTGGGTCCGAGACCGGAACGGCCATTTTTCGTTGAAAAATTTAAGGAAGAAATCCCGCGATATATGATCAAGCACCAGGTCCGTCCGGGCCTTACCGGCTGGGCGCAGGTGAATGGTTACCGTGGAGACACTTCGATCATTAAGCGGATCGAGCACGATCTCTATTATATCGAGAACTGGACACTTGGTCTTGATTTCAAGATCATGTTCTTAACGGTTTTCAAGGGATTCATCAATAAAAACGCTTACTAAGACGAGGACAAATGACATGAATTATGAAGACGAATTAGACCGTTCCCGCGCCAGAAAGAGCAGACGGCGTGAGAGCGAGAGTGAGACGTCCGCAAAACGCCACACTCACAGGACGGAAGATCTGTATTCCATGAGTGCTGACCCGGGAAGCCGTGCAGGCCGTGCCGCAGCAAAGAGCCATGGGGCAGCTTCCCACAATCACAGAAGACGGAAAAACGGAAACAAGAAGAAAAAGATCATCATCGGTGTTCTGATCGCCCTGATCGTTCTGGTCCTGGGGTTTGCCGCAGCGGTTTACGGCTATATCCGGCACAACTTCGGAAAGATGAACGGACAGAATAATTTTGATATTGCGGATGTTCAGAATGAGAACATCTCTCTGGAAATGAGAGATAAGATGGAAAAAGGCTACTGGACCATTGCGGTATTTGGTCTGGATTCCCGTGACAATTCCACAGGAAAAGGCAACCAGTCCGATGTTATCATGATCGTGAACTTAAATCGTGAGACCGGAGAGATCAAGCTGGTATCTGTATTCCGCGACACTTACCTGAATGTGAGCGACAAGAACACATACAATAAGATCAACGCGGCATATGCGATGGGTGGTCCGGAACAGGCTGTAAAAGCCCTGAATAAGAATCTGGATCTCAACATCACTCACTATGTAGCATTCAACTGGAAGGCAGTCGCAACAGCGATCAACATCCTCGGTGGTGTCGACATCGACATCAGTAAGTCCGAGTTCTACTACATCAACGCGTTCATCACAGAGACGGTAAAGGGTACCGGAATTGGTTCTGTACAGTTAAAGAAAGCAGGTGTGAACCATCTGGATGGTGTACAGGCCGTTGCCTATGGACGTCTTCGTCTGATGGACAGTGACTATGCGCGTACAGAGCGCCAGAGACTTGTAATCCAGAAGGCATTCGAGAAGGCGAAAAAGGCAGACTTTGCGACATTAAACAGCCTGATCGGAAATATGTCCGCGATGTGCGCGACAAATATCAATATGAACGATATTCTTCCGATGGCGAAGAATGTCACGAAATACCATCTCGGTGAGACGACCGGATTCCCGGCAGCCCGCGGAGAGCAGAAGATGAAGATCGGCAAGCTGAAATTGTCCTGTGTTATCCCACAGACACTCGTGAGCAACGTTACAAGTCTTCACAAGTTCCTCTATGGTGAAGAGGACTACAAGCCATCCAGCACGGTCCAGACGATCAGCAATAAGATCGCTGAACTTACGGGACTGAACAAAGCCGGCAAGGAGATCGATCATGTAGCGACGGATCAGGGATATATCCCGAAGGGAGAGACAGAGGCCACGACACTTTCCGCTGAAGAAGAGAGCAAGAAAGAGAGTCAGGAAGAATCCCAGATGGAATCCATGCTCGAAGAATCCAAGAAGGAATCCGAGAGCGCGGGTGAGACTGAGACAGGTCCGGACGGCAAGCCGATCGAGACTACATCAGGAGCCCATAACAGCGGCTATCTGCATGAGACGGAAACGGATGTCAACGGCAATGTGATCGCAAAACCGACCGAGAGCCATGCAGGAAGTCCGACGGACGAAGCAGAGACCTCCACGGAGGCATACAGACCGTCAAGTCCGCAGGATATGACAACGGAAGCCCCGATCGGCCCAGGATATGAGAAGTCGACGGCAGTTCCGGAGGCGACAACGAGTGCAGGTCCGGCAACCCCGACGGAAGGACAGAGTTCCGTAACAGTTCCGGGTGAAGGAAGTGTAGCGGCTGAAGGCCCGGCAGCCGGAATTTAAGAATAGGGGCCAGGATCAAAGGTTATAAAGGAAATATAGGATATTAAGGATCAAGACGCATCGTCTGATTGATTTGGAAGAAATATTCCAGACTATCAGATGGTGCGTTTTTTCGCGTGCAGGGAGCCATAATCCATACCTGTGCGATAACGGTACTACTGTGAAAATTCTCGACAAATGGCTGATTTTTTGGATTCGCGGTAGTCCGGCACAGTGGAAAGGTTTTACCCTGCTATATTTTTAAACGAAAATCCGAATTTACATTTTACATAGATTATACAAACTAGTTACCGAACCATGGTTTTTGCTTTTTGGGATTCGTGATAAAAATAATACTGTACAGAGAAAGAAAAAACAAAAACAAAGACCTTTGAGGAGGAGAAGATTATGAAAACAAGAAAAGTAATGGCACTTGCAGGTGCAGGAGTATTAGCAGTCAGCATGATGACAGGATGCGGAAGCAGCAGTAGTACAGCATCCACGACAGCAGCGACAACAACTGCGGCAGCAGCAGAGACAACAAAAGAAGCAGCGACAGCAGCAGAGAAAACTGCAGATCTTACAGGATCAATTACAGCGGCAGGTTCTTCCGCATTAAAACCGCTGGTTGATGATGCAGCAGACATGTTTATCGAGAAATACCCGGACGTTTCCATCACGATCGATGCAGGCGGATCCGGAGAGGGCTTAAAGCAGGTCTCCGAGGGAACTGTAAATATTGGTAACTCCGATGTTGAGGCATCCGCAAAGCTTGATGAAGCACAGGCAAAAGAGCTTGTTGATCATCAGGTATGCGTAGTCACAATGGCTCCAATCGTAAATAACGATGTAAAAGAAGGCGGCGTTGAGGATCTTACAAAACAGCAGCTCATCGACATATTCACAGGAAAGATAACAAACTGGAAAGAGGTTGGCGGACCGGATGAGAGCATTGTTCTTGTAACAAGACCGACATCTTCCGGTACAAGAGCAACCTTCCAGAAATACGCGCTTGACGGAAACGAGGAAGCTTCCAACACTTCCATGGAAACAGATGATTCCGGTGTTCTTCTTCAGAATGTAAAAGATACAAAAGGTGCGATCGGATATGTAGCACTTTCCTATCTGACAGGTGATGCGGGAGTTGCAACCGTAGCGATCGATGGCGCAGAGCCGACACTTGAAAATACATACGCTGGAAAATATCCGGTATGGACATTTGAGCATATGTACACAAAGGGTGAGCCGGACGAAGTTGTAAGCGCATTCCTTGACTACATCATGTCCGATGAGTACGGCGCAAAGATGGAATCCTTAGGATACGGCGTATCTTCCAAGATGACAAATACTGAGCATTAAGACAAAACTTAAGACCGGGCAGTGAGCCATGATCCGACCGGATGAAAGAAAAAAGAGGACATGGACAAGAGAACTGCGAAACAGGGGCGGGGCAGACGAATCTGGCCCGCCCCGATATGATTTATGATAGAATTTGCTTCGAATATAGGAAGCAGGAGGACTTATGAAGAATGGTAAAGAAAAAAGCATGTTCGTCAGGGAATACCTATGGCGGGATCTGATGACCATCTGTGGAATGTTTGTAATTCTTCTGACGATCGTGATCGGCGCGTTCCTTGTATACAAGGGATCATCCACATTCCTGACCTATAAACATTCTTTTCTGGAATTTTTAGGATCTGCGGATTGGGCACCTGAGGACAATACGACAGGCGGAGGCAGCATTGGTGCTCTGATCTTCATTGTGGGATCTGTCTGCACATGCGGACTGGCACTTCTCATCGCGACACCGTTTTCTCTGGGATCAGCAATCTTCATCACAGAGATCTCCCCAAAATTCGGCGAGAAATATTACCGCCCGGTGGTTGAGATCTTTGCGGGGATCCCGTCAGTCGTATACGGCTGGGTAGGACTTACGGTACTTGTACCGACAATCAAAAACGTATTTGGCCGTCAGGTCGGTCATTCGATCCTGGCAGCAGGACTGGTTCTCGCAGTGATGATCTTCCCGACGATCACGAGTGTTGCGGCAGATGCTCTTCACTCCGTCTCAAAGGAATGCAGAATGGCGGCTTACGGCCTTGGATCCACCCGTTGGCAGACTATTTACCGGATCGTTGTTCCAGCGGCAGCTCCGGGAATCATTTCCGGAATCATCTTAGGTCTTGCCCGGGCATTCGGTGAAGCTCTGGCAGTGGCCATGGTCATCGGACAGACCACAGCGCTTCCGACCAGCATCTTTTCAACAACAAAGACTCTGACGACTGAGATCGCGGCTCAGATGGGCAACGCGATGGAAGGCGGAGAAATGAAATCCGCCCTCTGGACGATGGCATTGCTGTTATTTGCGATTTCCCTGTTCTTCATCTCCCTGATCCATTATGTGACGGCAGAGAAACCGGAAAAGGAAGACAGAAAGCCTGCAGCAAAGGGGGAAAAATAAATGATGGAAAATAAAATCAGACGTTCACGCAGTGTGGACAAAGCCATGACGGTTATTTTTTATCTGGTAGCAATTTTCTTCTTTGCTCTCCTGTTAGGCTTTGCGGGTAAAGTCATCATCGGAGGTCTCATGGGGGCAAATCCGGAGATGTTCCGGTTCGCGAGAAAAGGCAGCATTGGAAACCAGTTATTCAACACGATCTACCTTGTACTGATCTCTCTTCTTGTATCCGTACCGCTCGGTGTCTGCGCCGGAATCTATCTGGCCATGTACGCAAAGCAGGGAAAGATGACAAAATTCCTGAGAATGTGTATTGAGACACTCTCTTCCCTGCCGTCCATCGTCGTGGGACTGTTTGGATATCTGGTATTCCTCGTTTTCTTCGGAATGGGAAAAAGCCTGATGGCAGGTGCTCTTTCTGTGTCGATCCTGACACTTCCGCTGATCACAACGACCACAGAGGACGCCATAAAAGGACTTCCGGCAGGATATTTTCAGGCGAGCCTGGGCCTTGGAGCGACAAAATGGCAGTCTATCTTCCATGTACTTCTTCCGGCGTGTCTTCCGCGTATCATGACCGGTGTTATTCTGGCAGCCGGCCGCGGTTTCGGTGAGGCAGCAGCGCTGCTTTACACGACGGGATCCGGAAGTGATCTCCGCTGGGGCAACTGGAACCTTGCGGCTCCGACATGTCCACTCAATCCGTTCCGTCCGGCAGAGACTCTTTCGATCCAGATCTGGAACCTTCAGGTAAACGGACAGGATAAGGCGCTTGCCAATACTGCTTCTGCCGTTCTTATGATCCTGGTTCTGGCGTTCAGCATTGGCGCAAATGTATGGAGCCATCACTTAAAGAAGAAGAATTCCGGCGAGGAAGCGTAAGGAGACGCCGTACAGTCGAAACAATACATGAGACCGGCGTATGACAGTTTTAGAGAGGAAAAATATATGACAGCGATAAAACCGAAATTTGATATCGAAAAGCTGAATCTGCATTACGGCGCCTTCCACGCGCTGAAGGATATCAACATGCAGATCGATGAACATAAGATCACAGCTTTCATCGGACCGTCAGGATGCGGAAAGTCCACATTTTTAAAGACCTTAAACCGCATGAATGACCTTGTAGAGGGCGTGAAGATCGAGGGAAAAGTAGAACTTGACGGAAAGAACATATTTAAAGATATGGATGCCATTACACTGCGCCACAAGGTCGGCATGGTCTTCCAGCAGCCGAACCCGTTTCCGAAGAGCATCTACGACAATGTGGCTTACGGCCCGAGAATCTTTGGAATCACAAAAAAGGCAGATCTCGATGAAATCGTTGAGAGAAGCTTACGGCAGGCGGCGATCTGGGATGAATTGAAGGACCGCTTAAATAAGAGTGCTCTGGGACTCTCCGGCGGACAGCAGCAGAGACTCTGCATCGCAAGAACTCTGGCAGTAGAGCCGGAGGTCATCCTGATGGATGAGCCGACCTCTGCTCTGGATCCGATCTCCACATCAAAAATTGAAGATCTGGCGATGGAGTTAAAGGATAAGTACACGATCGTGATTGTCACCCACAACATGCAGCAGGCAGCGCGTATTTCTGATAAGACCGCGTTCTTCCTGTTAGGTGAGGTCGTCGAGTACAATAATACAGGCGATCTGTTCGCGAACCCGAGAGATGAGCGCACAGAGAGTTACATCACAGGGAGGTTTGGCTGATTATGAGAGATGCATTTTTAAAACAGTTGGAAGAGCTGCATAAGATGCTCGCGGAGATGGGAAATCTTTGCGAGAGCATGATCGACGGAGCGTACGAGGCACTGATGAACATGGATCGGGAACAGGCAGCGAAGATTCTGGCAGCGGACGCGAATGTCGATTTAAAGGAGAGAGACATCGAGAGCAAATGCTTGAAGCTCCTGTTAGAGCAGCAGCCAGTGGCAAGTGATCTCAGAACGATTTCCTCCACCTTAAAAATGATCACGGATCTGGAGCGGATCGGTGATCAGGCAGGCGATATCGCTGAGATCGTAAAGACGACCGATCTTTCCGCTCCGGTAAAGGCCACAAGACTTGGCGAGATGGCAAAAGCCGTTGCATCTATGGTTCGTGAGAGCATCGAGAGCTTCGCAAACGGAGATCTCAAAAAGACAAAAGAAGTGATTGAGTACGATGATGTGATCGATAACCTTTTTAATGAGGTCAAAAAAGAACTTGCCGATGGTATCTTAAACGGTGAGGCAACTCAGGAACAGATTCTTGATGTCTTGATGATCGCCAAATATCTGGAGCGTATCGGTGACCATGCAACAAATATTGCGGAGTGGGCGGAGTACGCGATCACCGGTGTTCATCGCAATAGTGAGATGGAAGAGCATCTGTAAGCATAAAAAGGAAACTTAAACGAATGGAGAACCTGATTTACAGATTCTCCATTCGTGTTTTCAGAAGTGGAAGCTGCTCCCGGACGGACGTGATCTCGTCAAGATCAATGGTAGTGATCTGCATTCCCTCGTGCTCATCCATCTGATTTAAGACTCTGCCCCATGGGGAGACAGCGATAGAGTGACCGAAAGCCTGATAGGAGGCGGAGAGATCTCTCGCCGGAGAAGTTCCGAAGGCAAAAATCTGGTTGTCCAGAGCGCGGGCACGGAAGGTAAGCTCCCAGTGTGCCGGTCCAGTAGTCATATTGAAGGCTGCCGGAACAAGGACGATATCAGCACCTTCCAGCACCATCCGTCGGAAGATCTCCGGAAAGCGTATATCGAAACAGATGCAGAGACCGATTTTTCCAAATTCCGTGTCGAATACGGTAGCGGAGTCTCCGGGAGTCAGAGTATCAGATTCTTTAAAATACTGTCCGCCTTTTACATCAATGTCGAAGAGGTGGACTTTTCTGTGGCGGGCAATCTGCTTTCCGCTTCGGTCAAAGACATAGGCGGTATTGAAAACATGTCCGTCCTGGTCACATTCCGGGACGGATCCGGCGGAAAAATAGATTCCGAATTCCTTTGCAAGGTCAGAGAGCGCCTGCCAGACCGGTCCGCCTGTTTTTTCTGCATAAACAGGGAAATTCGGTGTTTCATAGGGGCAGTTGAACATTTCCGGGAGGCAGACAAGGTCGGCACCGGAATCTTTTGCTTTCCGGATCAGCGGACGCAGGGTCTCAATATTCTTCATTTTGTCAGGAAACACATGGGTCTGAAGTTGGGCGATAGTCATGGATGCCATAGGAAACCTCCTTATCAAAATCCTATCGGCATAGCCGATCTGGAAGGATGTATTATGATTCCAGTGTAATTCACCATCGTCTGGAATGTCAAGAGATCATAGGCGTTTATCCACATAAATGATCCGCGGATATGGATATTGCGCATGAACTGCAACGATCTGTGGACAGAATGGAAGCGTGACAGATACATCGATCCTGTATCTGGTAGCAATGGAGTGACTGAAATACAAAATGTAGATATTGCACATACAAAAGAAAAAACTTTGAAAAAAACTGGAAAAAGAGGTTGACTTTTCCATGGGGATTTGTTATTATAATACTCGCCTTGAGCGACAGGGCAAAACTTATTAAGAGTCATTAAGAAAACTTCTTAATCTCTCGAAAAAAAGTTTTAAAAAGTTCTTGACAAACCGGAAACGGTATGATAGAATAAACGAGTTGCCGCTGAGAACGAAAGCGACAACGAAACAAAGTTCCTTGAAAACTGAACAGTATGTAAAACCCTGAAAATTCTTATAAAAATGGTCTTTTGGTTTAGACCATGAATGAGAACATTCAGAACAAAACCTAACAAAACAGTAGAACGGTTTAAAAATTAGCCAAGCTAAATTTTGGATCTGGATACAAACACTTTAACATGAGAGTTTGATCCTGGCTCAGGATGAACGCTGGCGGCGTGCCTAACA
>OHCJ01000403.1_pt1 | contig 13328 bp, 14 predicted proteins | sample 1566821 | NCBI WGS metagenome assembly OHCJ01 (sample SAMEA3879545, study PRJEB24766) | human gut metagenome | biome: human-associated habitat; feature: feces | place: USA | collected 1985/1987 | reverse complement strand
GAAAAGTATCATGCGGTTGGAGACTGACGGAAAGAGTATCTGTGGCACAATCACCGAGCGTAGCTTTGGTGATGTCCTTTCGTTGGGGAGTGAAGAACTGCAGCGGTATCGAGCAAGAGTAGCTTATGTACAGCAGAAGGATGAATATGCTGAAATGGGCAACATACAGGTGCGAGATATTATTAGCGAAAGCGGTGAAATTCATTCTGGCAGATCTTTAAGCTACACAGAAGTGAATGACCTCATTGATGAATGGATTCCACGTCGTAACGATAACAGCCGTGTGTTTGATGCAAAAGCAAAACCGGCACAATTCAGCGGTGGTGAGCAAAGACTGCTATCGGTATTGTCAGTAATCGCCACACGGCCACAGGCGGAGCTGATGATAATCGATGAGCCGCTTAACAACCTTGATTTTGTTAATGCTCGAAATATAAGCAACTTGATAAATAGACTTATCCGAGAAAATCCTAAGATGGGTTTGTTGATGATAAGTCATTGTCGGATATTCCCTTTTATCAATCGTGAGATAAATATTACGGCCAATGGAGTGTCGGAACTGTCAGAGCCGTATGTTTGTCATAGTTGTTTCGGAGAACCGGATGAAAACGGGTTTTATTAACCCATACAGAGAAAAAGAAAGCGTATGATTGAAATTCTTGTTATATTAGGGGCACTGACTGTCCTATTTTGGATAGGATTTCATGTGACTGGCGCATTGCTATCGGCGGCGATTTGGCTATTCATTAAGTTGCCGTTTGCGTTGATTCTTGGATGCCTGGGATTGGTCTGCTGTATCACAATACTCTTAATCCCGTTGGGAGGGAAATGCTTCAAATTTGCATTTGAAGTTCTTACATAAAGGCAGATTTTCCGCATAAACGAAAAAGGCGGGAGTGCATCATTCAAAATTGCACTCCCGCTGAAATTTTACCGCTCCCAACTATCTCGGCTTTTCTTCTTGCTCTGCTTCTTCTGTGTCAGCTGTTGCTGATTCCGGCGCAGGAACTCCCGTACAGATCGTGCTTCCGCTTCCTCGTTCAACAGATTGAAAACATCCCGCTTGCTGTCATACATCATCAGCGGATCGTATTTATCGCCGTAGGCGACTTTTACCCGATCAGCGGCAGAGCGTTCCCGGTCAGGACGAATATCCAGCCTTGCGTCCATCAGCTCCACGGCATCCACATCTGCGGCCTGCGCTTTCAGCTCGGCATACTGTTTCAGCGCATCCTCCAATTCAGCAGAATATTTGGATTCCTGTTCCTCCAATTTTTTCAGTGCCGTTTCCATGGTGACGATTTGCTTCTTCACTTCGGAAATGCCTGTATCATCGACGCAGTCCAGCGCATTCAGCAGGGCATACTTCTCAGATTTCAGTTCTTCCAATTCCTCTGTCAGCTCCGCAATGCGGCGGGACAGGTCATGCAGCTTGGGCAGCTGATAAAACGGCGTTTCCTTTTTCTCCGCAAGCAGATTCTTCCGTTCTTTAGTCTTATCCTTGATTTGCTGTACCAGCCCGGTATATCGTTCCAGTTCCGGGCTGACAGACTTAATATACTTTCTCATGCTGCGCTTGCCCTTGGCGATATGGTTAAGCTGATACCGGAAAATGATCATATTTTCACGCAGCTTTTCCATTGCTTCCGCAAGAGCCGGGACGGTGTCTTTCACCGCGTCCATCAGCCTGCGCACTGCGGATTTCAGTTCCCGCAGCAGAGCGTTGCCCGCCTTAATCTGACGGTTAAGCTCGCAGCGGTCAGAAATGATTCCCTTTTTCTCCATAGCACGGGCAGATACACCCTCGTGAATGGTGGGCTGTTCGGTCAAGCCCCGATCTGCATAGCTGCGGTGGTCAATGCGTTCCTCCCGCCCGGCGTGTTCCAGATAACGGTTGGTCACGTCAGCCCATGCTGCCCGCCATGCCGCGAGCTGTTCCTCACTGTTCCAGCGTTCGGAGATGGGATTCTGTCTGCCGTAACGGGTGCTTTTGGGATGCTTGTCAGCCCGAACAAGCCCCTGTGCCTCGGCAGCAGACGGCGTCATATACACCTTCTTCTTGCCGACCTTGTAGGGATACTGCTTCTCCCAGCCTTCGTTCTGTGCTGCCCTGAACTCGGCAGCGGTGAAACCTTGTTCCTCACCGTTTCTCATGCAGAGGTATTCCTTCTCGGTCTTGTACTGCCACTTGCCCTGCTCGTCCAGCGGACGCACCGTCAGCAGAATGTGGGCATGAGGGTTGTGACCGTCGGTGTCGTGGATGGCTGCGTCGGCGCACATTCCATCGGCCACAAACTGCTCCCGGATAAAGTCTTGCAGCAGCTCAATTTGCTGTTCACGGCTTAGCTCTATGGGCAGCGCCACGACGAACTCACGGGCAAGTCTGCTGTCCTTGGCCGTCTCGACTTCCTCCACGGCGTTCCAGAGCTTTTCCCGGTTCTCCCATTCCTGCGGAGCGTACTCCGGCAGAAACACTTCCTGCCAGACAAGGCCCTGTTTTTTCGTGTAGTCATGCTGTATCCCATCGTAATCGTTATACAAGCGGGAGCAGCTCAGATAAGCGGAGGCGGCCACAGCAGAGCGCCCTGCGCCCCGGCTGACCACCTTCGCTTCCAGATGGTAAATTGCCATCGTTCGTTTACCTCGTTTTCTTTTTTCTGTTTCTCTTTCGCAAAAGAGAAAAGGGCTATAACGCATCGTGATAGCCCTCTCTGCGGCAAAGCTGCCGGTGGCAGGTTTGCGCAGGCGGTTGGAAAATAGCGCCGGTTGAAGCGACGGTATTTGCCCAATCGCACAGACGATGACAGCAGCACCCCCGCAGGTGCTGTGGCATTGTCTGGAGGCTGTCGCAACAGCCGCAATCCCCCTCGGAGAGCGCACGATGCCGCAAGGCATACCACCGCCTGTTTTACAGGTGGTGAGTAAGTGCGCCCTTACGGGAGAAAAAAGAAGGAGGCCCCCGGTTTCCCGGAGACCTCCCAGCGGACTCAATTGTGCTGCGGCAGCTTCTGCATCAGGTAATCCTCCAGCGCAGACAGCTCCATCGTCCGCACCTCCGGCAGTACTTTCTCCAAAACCGCGCCCTCCTGAATAAGTCTGCGCGTTCTGGCTTTGCGCTCCTTGACTCTGTCTCTGGCCTGTGTTTCCTCCAATCGGTGCTGCGCCTGCAACAGCTTCTTTTCCGTATCCGTCATGTGAACATCCTCCTCACTTCCGCCTCTGCCAGACGATCTCATAGCCCAGCGCGTCGGCAAGCTGGACAGCTTCGACATAGCGCAGGGACTCCCGCTGGAGCTTGTTTGAAAGGTTGGAAACGCTGTCAGACCAGCCGTGTTCGTCCCGCAGCAGATCGACCACCTCCTGCATGGTCATGCCCTGACGGACGATGTACGACTTGATCTCATTTCTCAGATTGGATTTCATCAACTTTTTACCTCCATATTTTCGTGAAATTGGTTTTTGAGTAAGTGAGCTGTGTGCGCTTTGCGGTGAAGAATCTGCCGTGCCGCAAATCCGCTCAGATTTCCGCCCGTGATGCCCTGTTCACAACTGCGCCCTATCGGCTTCATCGTTCTGTGTGAGAACATACGGAATGGCAGGATATGCCACAGTCCGGTACAGCAGCTTCGCATTTCGGTAAATCACCGGATGGTGCATCGTGTTCGACCTGCGGCGAAAATCTTCACGGATTTCACAAGCATTGATTTTGGAACAGCAAAATCGAGCCGTCGGTGTACGGCTTGGTACGGCAAGCCCGCCTTCTGTACACTTCTGTACGCCGGTTTCGCGTACCAGCCGTCGGTTCAGCGGCAGATTTTATACTCTGCCGTGAAACACTCCACGGTGCGCACAAGCAAAAGCAGTTTTTAAGAATGGAATCAAAAACAGCCGTACAGAGTGTACGGCGTGTACAGCAATTTTGAAGTCCGGTTCTCATTTTCAATACGGCAGCGGATTGACTACCTCAATGCCCATAAAGCCACGCACCCGCTTGCCGCCGACGTGGACATTGTTGGTGGCCTCCACGTTGTAAAGCCGCTCATTTTGTGCAAGCTCAGAGCTGACCCGGTTGGCAGACATGGGCTTCTGTGCGTTATCGTCGCACCATCTTGTATAGGCTTCATAGATCGCCTTGGAGCTGGCTTCGCTGTCTGCCCGAAAGCGGATATAGCCCTCGGATTGCAGAAACTCAATCACATTGTTGCTGCTGCGCTTGACCGTCTCCATATTTTCTTTGGCCTTGGAGCTGACTGTGAACTGATAGTTGTTCCCGATCAGCCGGTGCAGCCCCTCCAGACACCAGAGGAAGATGCCCTCCTTTTCCCGCAGCAGCTTGTCCACCAGAAACGGATCGTCTGCTCTGCCTGCGGGCCGGTCTTTGGTGGTCAGCACGATCTGGCGGCGAAAGAAACCGTCGGACTTGTCGTGCAAGGCGGTGAGCGCACCGTTTCCGAAACAGAGGAACCGGACATAGAGCTGGCTTTGGTAACTCTGAACGCCCTTGCGCTCCATGTCCATTTTGCACTCAGATGTCACGATGGATTTGATATAATTGGTCTTGGGCAGAGCGCTCAAATCCATATCGTCGTCCACCATCAGGAGCTTGTTTTCCAAATCCGCGCGGCTGAACCGGTTGCTCTCCACCTTCTGGATGCTGGTGGTATTCATGCTGTCGCCCAGCAGTGAGCGCATGACCAGCCCAATGCGGCTTTTGCCCTCGCCGCCCTTGCCGATGAGCATGAGCATTTTCTGCCCCTTGGTGGTCGGCAGCAGGCAGTAGCCGAGAAATTCCTGCAAGGTGGGAATATCCTCCGGTTGCAGCAGCTCCGATAGGAATTGCAGCCACTTTTTCGGAGTGGGTGCGTCTGGATTATAAGTGACGGTGAGGCGGTTGTTGCAGTAGCTCTTATCGGCGGTGAAGCTTCCGTCCATGAAATACGTTCCGTTGGCAACGTGGATGCGGTCCGTCTCAATGGGCAGCGGCGGCGAATACGCTTGCAGCTTGATGCTGGCCAGCAGATTCGTCACGACTTTGGACAGGCCAGAGGTCAGCACACCGGAGATTTCCTCCAGAATGAGATTGCCGATTTGTCCCTCGTCCTCAATCAGTCCATCCACAGTGAACAGCCGCCCACGTACACATTTCATGGGGTGCTTGTCCAAAAACTGCTGGCAGAACAGCACCTCGTTGATGTGCCTGCCGTCGTACCAATCAGGCCACGCTTGTACGGTCATATCCATCTTCGATTTCCTCCTTGTGAGTTTTCTCTAAGCGCTGCCGCAGCCTGTCCAGTTTGCCGTCCGCCACCTGCTGCTGAATTACCTCGGCGCGTTCGTGGGAATCGCCGGAAGTGAGGATATCCAAGTAATATTCCGCCTCATCCAGCTCATGGCAGGCTTCTACAAACCGTGCGTGAACAGGCTTGTCAGGTGACTGCGGCGCATACCGCACCTTCCAGTCCCGCAGAACACGGGCATAATCGGACAGAACAGAAAAGCACAGCCGCTCGTTTTCTCTGAGCTGCTGTGCTTCTGTTTGGACACGCTTTGCGTGGAGCGCCGCTGCGCTGGGCGGCTTGTCTGGTGTAAGCTGAAAGTCCGTTGCCAGCTTCTGCGCCGCATCATACAGCGAGAGCCGGAACAGCTTGCTTACAAAGTCGATCACATCGCCGTGTTCCCCGCAGGCAAAGCAATAATAGTGGTCGTCCGCCACATACAGGCTGGGATGCCGGTCGTTGTGAAAGGGGCAGAGAGCTTTGCCGTATCGGTTCACATCGATTCCGTACAGCTCTGCCGCTTCCCGCAGATTGACATTCTCTTTTACAATTTCAAAAATACGCATGATACCTCCATTTCTGCGCAAAAACGGCGGCCTGCCCGATCTGGGGCAAGCCGCCGTTTGCGTCTTATCTTATGCTGATTTTGTTTCTTTCTCTGGCAAGGCCGGTTCAATCTTTGCCTCTCGCAAGGCTTTCTTCCGTGCGCCCTGCCGCTTGATCTGTGCTGCATACCGGCAATCGTCACTGCAATATTTCACATCTGACCTTGTTGTGATGAACTCCTTGCCGCAGTTTTCGCAGGTACACGCCCGGCTGCGGCTCTCCGCCGCCTCCTGCCGGTAGAATTTTGCGCGGCAGTTGGGGCCGCAAAACAGGGTGTTTGTCCGCTTGGAGGCAAATTCCTGCCCGCAGCACTTGCAGGTCAGCGTAACCGGAACGCCAACCGTGCGTTCACCGGATTTCAACTTCTGATAGCGCTCCCGGCTGCGGATGCGTTCTTTCTTCAAAAACTCCTGCCGCTTGATTTCTTCCTCAGTCAGCTCCGGCGCAGGAAGCTCGAACTGCCCGATAAAGCGAAGGTGAATTTCTACCTCCTGCACCCGGTCGCCGTCGATGCGCTCTGGGGCGTGGACGATGATTTTCTCAATAAATTCGTTGATCATGGGCGTGGTCAGCTCGGAGAAATCGGTGTATTTCCTTGCCAGCTCCAGAAACTGCCTGGCTCGGTCGGTGTCCTCCGCAAAAGCGGACAGCTTTTCTTCCGCCTCTGTGACAGAGGCTTGCAGTGCTTTCTGCTCGGCTTCGTAATCTGCCAGCAGGCTGTCAAAGCGTTCTTCGGTAATGCGCCCGACAGCAAAGGATTCATAGAGCTTTTTGATGATGGTGTCCAGCTCGGCAATGCGTTTCTTGTCCTTGTTCAGCTTTCGTCTGGCGTCCTTGGCCGCTTCTGCCTGCCGGAGCTGAGAGGCAGAGCGCACCTTTTCCATGAACGCCGCCTGATTGGAAATTGCAAAGGTGCTGACCGTGCGGATGGTGTCCAGAATCAGGGTGCGCAGAACCTTGGTCGTGATATAGTGGCCGCAGCAGGCGGCAGTTCTTTTCTGGCGGGCGAGGGTATAGGAGGAACAATCGAAGAAGTCAGATGGATAGGGATTGTTCTCTGTGCCGCCTTTGGAGCGGTGATTATACATCTTCTCGCCGCAATCGGCGCAGTACAAAAGGCCGGTCAGCGGATTCGCTTCACCCAGCGTGTCGATGCGCTTGGGCGTCATGCGGAGCTTTTGTGCAAGCTCCCATGTTTCCTTATCCACGATGGCCTCGTGGGTATCCTCAAAGATCAGCCAATCCTCCTTGGGATTCATCACAGCGTTTTTATCTTTATAGGACTGCTTGTGGGAGCGGAAATTCACCGTATGCCCCATATACTCCGGCTTGGAGAGGATCTGTCCCACGACATAGCCGCTCCAGTTATAGGGATTGGAAAATTCCTCTTTGCTTTTCCAGATGCCCTTGCCCTGCTTGCCGAAATACACGGCGGGTGTCTCCACCTTATCCTCAAAAAGAATGCGGGCAATATCGTAGTGGCCTTTGCCCTCGATGGTCAAACGGAAGATGCGCCGCACCACGGCGGCAGCTTCCTCGTCGATCAGCCAATGGTATTTGTTCTCCGGGTCTTTCTTGTAGCCATAGATGGCGCAGTTGGTGGTAGGCTTGCCGGATTCTCCCTTGACCCGGATGGCGGTTTTCTGCTTGCGGCTCAGGTCGCGCAGATACCATTCGTTCATGATGTTGAGGAAGGGCGCAAACTCGTTGCTGTTCTGATCGTCGCTGTCCACGCTGTTGGCGATAGCAGCAAAGTGAACGCCGTGCTGCCGGAAGAATACCTCCGTGTAAAAGCCGGTTTGCAGATAGTCACGACCTGCCCGGCTCATATCCTTGACGATCACATGGGCAACCTTACCTGCCTCAATATCTGCGATGAGCTGCTTCCACGCTGGACGCTCAAAGTTGCCGCCGCTCCAGCCGTCGTCGGTATAGTGACGGCAGTTGGTGTAGCCCCTTTGCTGGGCATAGCTTTCGAGGTATTTTTTCTGATTCACGATGGAGTTACTATCCCCGGCATTGTCATCGTCGCGGGACAGCCGCTCATAGAGAGCGGTAATTTTGCTTTCAGTCTGTTTCACGCTCATGATGCGCTCCTTTCAGACTGTCGGCTCATTTGTGGTGTCTCCATTATACCATAGGTTCCGTCGTTTGTAACCATATCATTGCGTACAATCCGTAAAATTTTATCCTCCATGGTCTCGCCGCCACTTTCGTTGAATACGACTCTGACCTTGTAGGTGGTGCCGCCGATTCGGCGGATGATAAACTGTTCTCGTTTGTTCTGCTCCATACTGTCCCTCCTTGAAAAACTCATCGTATTTTGGTATACTGATTGTGGTTCCGGCGATTGTAAGCCGAATGTGTCATATCTCTTTTCCATGGCGTTGCCGCGCTCTGCGTTCCTCCTTTTCCTTTGTTCTGCGCTGAGAAAGTAATCTGAGTAACTGTACATCAAATTACTTCTCACTAATAGGAGAAATACAGGGTGTAAATCGGAACTGTTTTTGAAAAAAAGAAAAGTATTTTTTCGGGGAGGTGAAGCTGTCGTGGAACTTTGGGAGGATGAACTGCTGCTGGATGATGATTTTTCCGATGAGGAAGAAGATGCTGAGGAGCAAATAGAGAAAACCAGTCTTGAAATGGATGCGGACGACTTTGCCGATTGGGAGGATTCCTCTGACGGTGCGCCGGAGGACGAGACACTGGAGGAAGCGCTTGCAGAGGAACGCACGCTGGAGCTGGAGAGCGAGCTGGAGCAGGACGAGCACCCCAGAGACTACAACGCCGAGCTGGAGGACGAGGAAGAGGAAGCCGCGCCCACCAGCGAAAAACAGCTCAAGCGGGAAATTCGTGCAGAGGCGTTGAAGCGTTTAGAGGAAGCAGCCCGGACAGAATCGGATTTTCTGACTGTGGTAGACGAATGGAACAAGCTGGACAGGAACCGGGAGCGCCGGGAACGTGACCACGAAAACCTGCGCGGGGACGTTCCGTTGGAGTTTCAGGCTGTGCCTGATTCGAAGATTGCTCCCCTCTGGATGAATCTGCCGAGGTTCCGTCAGCTCTGTCAGGGGAATTTTCTTGACATCATCTTCTCCTGTCCCTACGAACTGCATGAGCTGACAGCAAACCGTTTTCTCTCCAAGCTCTTTTTCACCCTCAGTGATGAGCAGAAGGAGGTGCTGTATTACCTGTTCGTCAAGCAATGCAGCACCGCACGGCTTGCCGCCATCCGTGGGCAGTCCGACCGAAATATCCGAAAGCTGCGGATGACCATTCAGAAAAAGCTGCAAAAGCGGATGTATGAGCATCTGAGCGAAAAGCTGGAAAACGATCATGGCCTTACCCTGCGGGAGCGCGAGTTCGTAGAGGAATATGAAGCACTGTTACAAACCATGGGCAAAGATGCCGTGATCCGCCGAGAGAACAAAACAAAGCCGAGGAAAAAGAAAGCCGCCCTTGACGATACCAAGGACGGTTGATACAATAGTAATATGGTTAATATATAGATAGATTACGATTTGAGAGGAACAGCGTCATGAACAATCTGTTTGCGCAGTCCCGTTCCCATTGGGTGCGGTATGACCGCTATGAGATCAAGACCGGCAAGGACGGAAAACGCTATATTACGCCGGAGAAGGCGGCAAAGCCCGACATCTATAACCCGCTGAAGGAGTCCTCCGAGATGGTGCTGGAGGCACTGAATGTGGGGATGCTGATGATGAACCGCAGGTCGGAAGATGTGGTGGAAAAGGCAATTCTGGCCTTTGTGAACCATTACGGTCTGTTGGGGCTGATGACGGCACTGTCCACCACGCCGTCATTTATGGACTATGAGGCAGTCTATCTGCCGAAGAATCACTTCATCAAGGAAGAAAGCATGGCGACAGAGGATTATCTTGCTCTGTTCTATCCCTTCGACAAATTGGATGTAGTGAAAAAGGGCGTGGAATCCAGTTGGAATGTTTCCGGGGATAATATGATGATCGCCTTGACGATGACCTTCATGGATGAGCCGATGGCGAAGAACATGAGCTTCCAGCGGGAGTATGCCGAACCTTATGACTGGGTAGCACAGCAGTTCAAGGATTGGGCGTTCACGCTGACCACCTCCGTTTTGTACTATAACGACTACGACAGCATTGATGAGGACACAAGAAATCTTTACCGCAAGGCCATGGCTGCCTTCGGCGGCATTGCGCCTACCTATCATATCGAACTGCTGGAGAAACCGACCATCTATTGGGACTTCCATTCGTTGCTGCTGGGCATCCAGATGATGTTCAGCTTTATGATGGTGGACGATGCAAAACCCCTGCGGCTGTGCAAGCACTGCCAGAAAGTGTTCCTCGGCAGTCGGGCCAATTCCGCATTTTGCAGCGCCCGGTGCAAGAATCAGTATAATGTCTATAAGAGCAGAGGAAAAAATAAGGGACAGGACGGTAAGAATGATGATTGACCGCTGGATCGCAGAAGCGACCGAATGTGATTTCAAGGTCGCGCTGGAGGTAAAGAAGCCGAAAAGCTGGCTCAAAAGCGTCAGTGCCTTTGCAAACGGAATTGGCGGTACGCTGTTTTTTGGTATTGATAATGACAGAAATGCTGTCGGCTTAAACGATGCACAGACTGATGCAGAGACGATCAGCCGTCTGATCAAAGAGCGTATCACGCCTTATCCGAGTTTTATCCTCACGCCAGAACGGGAGGACGGCAAGGATATTCTTGTGCTGTCTGTGTCCGCAGGGCGCTCCACACCGTATTACTACAAAGCAGACGGCATTATGGAGGCATATATCCGCATCGGCAATGAAAGCGTGATCGCCCCGTCCTATGTGCTGAACCAGCTTATTCTCAAGGGAATGCACCGCACCTATGACGAGCTGATTTCCGAGTATGATTTTAAGGATTACGCTTTTTCCAAGCTGCGGGAGCGGTATAAGGCGTGGACAGGAAACAGCATGGAAGAAAAGCTGTTCGATTCCTTTGATATGCGGGATGAGAATGGCAAGCTGACCAACGCAGGCGCTTTGCTTGCGGATGATTCTCCCATCCGACATTCCCGCCTGTTCTGCACACGTTGGAACGGCCTTGATAAAAGCGGCGGCATGGTAGATGCACTTGACAGTGCGGAATTCTCCGGCAGCCTGATCATTCTGCTCAATGAGGGCGTCAGCTTTGTCAAGCGGAATATGAAAACGCGCTGGAAGAAAACCGCCGATTCCCGTGTTGAGATGCCAGACTACTGCGAACGAAGCGTTTTTGAGGCGCTTGTCAATGCGCTGATCCATCGGGATTATCTGATTTTGGGCAGCGAAGTCCACATCGACATTTACGATGACCGCCTTACCATATATTCTCCCGGCGGTATGGCAGACGGCACACGGATACAGGAGCGTGATCTGTCCAGCATTTCCTCCACGCGCCGCAACCCTGTCCTTGCAGATATTTTCGGACGGCTGGGCTATATGGAGCGGCAAGGCAGCGGCTTTAAGAAAATCACGGAAACCTACCGCGCCGCTCACAATTACCGTGACGAACTGGAGCCTAAATTCTATTCAGATGCCAGTTCTTTTCAAGTTACGCTCTATAATCTAAATTATGGAACAGTGGCAACTGCAAGCAAGGTTACGATTGAGGACGAAAATGTTGCGATTGAGGTTGCGATTGACCGGCTGAACGCAAGCCAAGGTACGATTGCAAAGGCGAAAGCAGTATTTGCAAATATGGGCGCTGATGGCGTCTTTGGCCGATCTGACATTGCTGCTATCACAAAGGATTCTGTTACTGCCGCAGGCAATCTCATTACAAAACTGAAAAATGCGGATTTGATCGAGCCTGTCAGCGGCTTTGGAAAGGGCAAATACAAGTTTGTAGCACCAAAAGAATAAAGATAATGCCCGTTATCGGCCATACAACCAATAACGGGCATTTGTCATTCATATACAAGCTCGGTTAAAACGATTTCCTCCGCACGGTTGCGGATGCTGTTCATGCGGCGCACCCATTCCATTTGGTCGGCAGCTTTGAGCGCTTCGGTCACATCTTCCTGCCTTGCCATATCGGAAACGATGATTTTCATACGCTCGTTGCAGGCTTGGTCGATCTCGGCAAGATGCCGATGCAGCGTTCCGCTTGTGAGCAGGTTTGCGTAGAGAACAGGACGATGTTCTTTCAGATAGCTGCGACGCATACGCCCGTACTTTCCGATCTGGTATTCCGGTTCGTCCGGCAGCGCAAGGTTCGGGATAAGATAATCGCCCTCCTGACGGTAAGTGCCACCCATCTGCTCAAATATCGATTTCATATAAATCAGCTCCTTTTTGTGTTGATTTCCAGCGGTTATAAGGATTATTCTGCTCCTTTCCTACAACTGCTGTTCCATTCACCACAAATGAGCCGCAGTCATATGTATTAGGTGGCAGAAACCACCCTTTACATATTAACTCTTGGTTCTGGATACTGTTGGAGTCGCCCTCCAGATTATCATCTCGGGACAGACGGCAATAGAGCGCCGTGATCTTTTGGTTTGGCTGTAACATATTGACCTCCTTCATAAAATGCCAAACCGATTGAGAGATTGCAACCATACAATACCCTCAATCGGTTTGTTTGTCTATGCGAACCTGTTTTTCAGGCGGAAATATTTTTTGCGTCCTGCTCCAGGTCGATGACCTGTTTCATAAGATCGACCGTAGATTGCGTTCCTCCGAAACTGAATTCCGCGAACACAATGTACTCTCTGCCGCATACATGCTGTCGGCGGCTTTTTATAATCTTGCCGTCCCTTTCTTCCACTGCGGTATCCCGCACTGCCTTGGCAGAGGGAATATCCTCATCTCCATGCTTTTCTTCACTGTAGGAGCGGGGACGCTCATTGTATTTGAATTTATACGCCATATCGTTCCTTTCCCCTGACGCTACAGTCAGGCAACAAAAATAGCAGACCGTTACATGGTCTGCTGCTGTGTTTGTTCTGCCTGCTGATCTTCGGTCCACTGCTGTTCTGTAGATGATTGCTCATCCTGTGTGAGCACCATGGCTACGCCGGCCACCAGTCCGATGACAGCGCCGATATTTTTGGCTTCCTGTTCTGCCTGGATACGGCGGTAACGTTCCTCGACATTTTCGTTACCATCATCCAGTAACGCTCCAGTTACCGCCAGACCATACAGTCCAGCGTGGAGCGGCTTCATAGAAACAGGTTGCGGATGTTGCTGACCACTGTCGCTGTGCCATACCCCATCCCCAGCAGTGCCGCCACGATGAGCAGTACCAGTACGATCCATTTGGCCACTACGATCAGGTCGAAGTCCGGAAGCCAGTCCAGCCATTTGCAGGAATGCTTTTCTTTCTTCTTCCCAGCCTGTTCCAGCAGAGTGGTCATCTCCGTCAACGATTTCTGGATCTTCGCCATGCTGTTCTGCACCGCTGTCAGGTCTGTGTGTG
>OHCJ01000402.1_pt1 | contig 13332 bp, 8 predicted proteins | sample 1566821 | NCBI WGS metagenome assembly OHCJ01 (sample SAMEA3879545, study PRJEB24766) | human gut metagenome | biome: human-associated habitat; feature: feces | place: USA | collected 1985/1987 | reverse complement strand
TTATAATTTCTTAACCGGACTTAGAACAGAAATACAGCAGCTCCGTAAGGGGGCAGATCAAAGCTGATAGAATAATCCTTGTAATGGTAAGGCTTTTTCTCTGCCATGATCTCTGCGGGAATTTCATTGCCCCAGCCGCCGAAACGCTCCTCATCGCTGTTGAGCAGCAGCTTATATTTCTTCTTTTTCGGCACGGGTACGGTATAATTCTCCCATTTCATCGGAGTCATATTCAATACAAACAGCAGATTGTTCTTGCTGCTGGAACATTTTCTCACAAAGCAATAGGTGCTGTGTTCTGCATCATCCGCATTCATCCACTCGAAACCGTCCCAGGTATTGTCGATCTCATACATTGCAGGATACTTGCGGTACAGTTCCAACAATTCCTTTACATAGGTATGTACGCCCTGATTCAGCTTCTCACCTAACAGATACCAGTCCAGTTCGCGCTCTTCACTCCACTCACGCTCCTGTCCGAAATCCTGTCCCATGAACAGCAGCTTTTTGCCGGAATGTCCGAACATGTAGGTATAGCCCACACGCAGATTTGCGTATTTATCCGCAGTATAACCTGGCATCTTATTTACCATGGAACACTTCAGATGTACCACTTCGTCATGAGACAAGGGCAGAATGTAGTTCTCACTGTCATTGTAGCTCATGGCAAAGGTCATAGCGTAATGATTGCCCTTACGATACAGAGGATCCAGCTTCATGTATTCACAGAAATCATGCATCCAGCCCATATTCCATTTAAAGGAGAAGCCTAATCCCTCGCCTCCGATATCGCTGGTCACATTCGGCCACGCCGTGGATTCCTCGGCAATTGTCACAAATCCGGGATACGTTCCACGGATGACAGAATTCAGATGGTGGAAGAACTCAATGGCCTCCAGATTCTTGTTGCCACCGAATTTATTCGGCAGCCACTCACCTTCTTTTTTACCATAATCCAGATATAGCATGGATGCCACCGCATCTACACGGATGCCGTCCACATGGAACTCTCTGAGCCAGAACAAGGCATTGGCTACCAGGAAGTTCTTTACTTCATTTTTGCCGTAATTGAAGATTTTGGTTCCCCATTCGGGATGCTCTCCCAGACGGGGATCGGGATGTTCAAAAATGCACTGACCGTCAAATTCAGCCAAGCCATGGGCATCAGTTGCAAAATGCGCAGGTACCCAGTCCAGAATCACGCCGACTCCGGCCTTGTGCAGTTCGTTGATCAGGTACATGAAATCTTTCGGCGCTCCGTAACGGGAAGTCGGTGCATAGTAGCCGGTCACCTGATATCCCCAGGAACCGTCAAACGGATGCTCTGCAATACCCATCAGTTCTACATGGGTATACTTCATCTCCTTCAGATATTCTATGATCCGGTCCGCAAACTCCCGGTAATTGTAGAATCCTTCGGCGGTACCGTTGTTAGGATGCTTCATAAAAGAACCGATATGGCATTCGTAGATCGCCATAGGCTCTTTATTCATATCCTTTTTGTCCCGGGCTTCCATCCACTTGGAATCTCTCCAGTCAAAGCCTGTAATATCGGTGACGATAGATGCCGTACCCGGCCGGTACTCCGCATAATTGGCAAAAGGATCTGCTTTGTAGAGCTTTCTGCCATCCCTTGCATAGATCAGGAACTTATACATCGTTCCCTCTTCCACGCCGGGAATGAACAGCCCCCAGATACCGCCTTCTCCCAGCTTCTGCATGGGATGGGATTCCTCATTCCATTCATTGAATGTGCCAATGACATTCACCTGTGCTGCATTTGGTGCCCATACTCCGAAATAGACTCCCTGCACGCCGTCTTCCACCGACAGATGTGCACCCAGTTTTTTGTAAATATCATAATGGGTCCCCTGGGCAAAAAGATACTGATCTGCTTCGGAAATAAATACCTTCTCCTTCGTCATGACCGCGCCTCCCGCTATACAAAGTCTTTCTCGGTGAGGATGATCATATCCTCATCGTCATATCTCTTGGCAAACAGGACATCGAAGAAATGCTTCAATGTCTTTTTATTTGCATGAGCGATCGCTTCATCCACGATCTGCTTTACATCCACTACCGTAACCACATGATCTATCGTCTGCATATCTTCGATTCTGGTATGTAACGCCAGCTCTCCGAGTTCGTCAATAGAGTATTCCATCTCCCGTGCATACTGTTTGCCGAATGCCACCAGTGTGTTATTGCTGAGGGCTTCCACATCCATTCGTGCGGTAAAGCACTCTCTCAATTTTTCATGTTTCTCGAGGAATTTATCAATATCCCTCTTCGTATCTTCCAGAATAATTACGATTCCCTGACTCTCCTGCTGCAATGCCTTGTGAAGTACATTTGCCGTAGCATCGTTCATTTCGGATGCCTTGCAGATGATCAGCGCGCCGTTTTTCAGCTTGGATAAGGTATCTGCAGTATCCTTTTTATTCAATGCATGTCCAGAGATCTTTGCCACTTTTCCGGAGAAATTGCTGTCGGTTGCCTGAATTTCGCGAACCATGTTCTTCGCCAGAGATAAGGTATCCATACCCTCTTCTCCAGTGATGATCACGTTGCCGGTGTAGGCTGCCAGACTGATATTATCAATGGCCTTGACTAACTGCTCTCTGGCAGATCTGCTCTGGATAAAGGGTGCATACAGCTCTCTCTCTTCTCTGGTAAGCGCACGAACCTTTGCTTTGTCTCGCTCTACTGCGGGGCGCTCCGGCTGTTCCGGTGCTTCCCCGGCTTCCGGCGTTTCCTCAGCCGTCAGTTCTATCTCTTCCCTGGCTGTTTCCTCATCTGCCGATTCTACTGCTTCCGCCGCGGGCTCCTCTACAGACTCGTCATCCATTGCTCCTTCCGGTTCTGCCTGTTCCTCGTCTACGATTTCTTCCTGCTCATAGATTTCTGCTTCCGGTTCCGCAGATTCCTCAAATTCTTCTGCTTCCGGCTCATATGCAGGTTCTTCCGCGAGTTCTTCTACAGTATCCTCTTCCGGAAGCTCTTCTACAGGCTCTTGTTCCGCTTCCTCTGCAGGAGCAGCCTCCGTCAGTTCTTCCACGGGTTCCTCTGTGGCAGGCTCTTCCGTGATCTCTTCCAGCTCTTCTACCTCATCGGTATCTGTTGTATCTTCTGCCACGGTATCTGCCGTGTCCGCAGCTTTTTCTTTTTCCAGTTTTTCCAGCAATCCGTCTCTTACCGCCTGCTCAAACTCCGTGAACATGGCTCCGGTCTGCTGTAATACATGTTGGCGAACCTCTTCTTCTCTCTTCTCCAGATTCTCCTTCTTCTTGCGTTCCCACTCTGCCAGAATATCCTCGATATTCATCTGGCCGGTGATCTGTTTCTCAATGCTCTCTGCCTCCGGCATTACCAGGCTGATCTGACCGTCGGATTCCTGTGCCAGCACATCGGCCAGTTCCTTGGGTGGCTCTACGGGAGCTTCCGGTACTTTCTGTGTTTCCGGTTCCTTCACGATTTCCTGTACTTCCGGTGTCTTCTGTACTTCAGATAGCTCCGGTACTACATCGGTTCTTCTTGCAACAACAGGCTCTTCCGGCAGAATCTCTTCCGTCTCTACCTGGGGCACCTGTGACAGATCGCCGATTTCTCCGGTCTCCCCAAAGAATACTTCCGAGCTCTCCATCTGCTCCGTCTCCGGCTCCAGATCGTCTTCACTGACATCTGCGATCTCTGGATAATCCAGAGACTCCGTATCGGAATCCCCGGGATCGATCATGGGTGCCACGATAGAACGGGTAATGGAATCCGAAGTCTCCTTCGCATGGTCCTCACTCAGTACCTCCCGCAGGCCTGCTGCCAGTTCTGCCTGTAGATTGATCGTATTATATTGTCCCACATCCATGGTCTTCACATGAATGTCGAAATCATCTTCCGCCGGCTGCGCGGGTGCCTGCTGGGGCTGTACCGGCTGCACCGGTTCATAGACTCTGGTGTCATCAATCACCTGATCATAAGCCCCCTCCTGCACATTGTCCGGATTGGAATCGTAACTTCCATCCTGTGCATAGCCCTGATTCGGGTCATAACTTCCGCCCTGTGCATAGCCCTGATTCGGGTCGTAACTTCCGTCTTGCACATAGCCCTGATTCGGATCATAAGTTTCGTTCTGTCCATAACCGGGATCCTGCGCATAATTCTGAGAATACTGCTGCGTACCGGGCGCGTCAAAACGATGATCGTATTTTTCCTGCTGTTCCGGTGTCAGCGGCTGATGGAGCATTTTCAGCTCCATTGCCTTGATAACGTATTTGCCCTCGCCAAACCAAAGGATCAGCTCATCACATTCCTCTACACATCTGGCAGCAAGTCCTACTCTATGATATAGATAAGCCAACTCATATGCCCATTTTTCTCTGTAATCTCTCTTTTTCAGTTCTTCCAGAACAGCAATGCGCTCTTCCAGACTGACATCCTGCGCCTCATATAATTTGTACTGCAAAATATATCTGCCGGGATCCTTGGGCGCTACCTGCACAAACTCTTTGTAATACTCGATAGCCTGTACATACTCTTCCATTTTAATGGAAAGTTCGCACAGAGAATAGCAGATCGTCCTTCCTCCCGGACGGCGTTCATATGCCAGAAGCAGCATATCTCTGGCATCCTCGTATCTTCGATTGATCTTGTAAAGGTCACTGATGGTGCACAGCATCATAACACTTTTGACTCTGCGCCAGTCAATGGTATCCGCAATCTCCGCAGCCTGCGCATACTCCCCACGGCTGATCAAGTCTTTGATTTCTTCCGCTCTTAATTTATATTCACTCTTATCCAAGGTATTTCGCTCCCTTAACCTTTTCTTATCCTAAGCTTCTCATTTCCCCGGGTACACTACCCCACTTTTTTCTTATTCAGTGTACCATAGTACCCATTGATATGTCAAAATCAAACTGGGCAAAATGTATGGAAATCTCCCCTTCGGAATACTACCCGCGAAAGTGGGATGACTTCTTGGGTTTTTGACGTTTTTTCGCCTGTCGGATTGCCTCTTTGCGTCTGTTACGAAGGTCCTGATCCACCGAACGATACCGGGATCTGGAACGATTTCTTCTGCGGTTAAATCTCCAGGTCAGGCGGGTACTGCGGTGGGCAAAATGATAATTCTTGAAAAACGTACGTAATAACAGTGCAAGGAAGATCAATACCGCAATTCCCACGATACAGAAAAATACTTTTACCACATTAATGAAAATAACCGCAGGACCGCCGGAAGTGCTGTTTTCCTCCTCCGGGGATGTCTCCTGTGCAGCCGTTGGAATTCCACCATTGTTTCCGGTGTTATCTCCTGCTGTTTCGGTTGTCTCTGTATTGTCTGCCTCTGTGGTCGTTGTGCCTGACTGCGTTTCATCGGTTGCACCGCTTTCCTCTGCAGACTCCGTGGTCTCTGCCGTATTTTCCCGGAAGACACTACTGCCCTTTTCCGCTGCCGTAAAGTCCAGGGATGCCGTTCCCAGTACCACATCATTGTAAGTATAAGTGATCACAGCCACCTGTCCTGGTTCTGTATTATCATAGGAAATACTGGACACCGCATCCTGAAAGGTGATGGTGTTCGGCAAAGTGATGCTGTCCGTCTGGTTCAGTTCCAGAATCGGTTTGGAGTTGCCGAAAATATCATTCCCACTGTAAAAAGATCCTGCATTCTCGATATTATACTTGGTCTCTGTCTGAGAAATGTTCACTCTCTGAAAATTGCTGAAACCATAATCAAACAGAGTGATTGTATCTTCATAGTAATTCGGATTTTCGTCTTTCATGACCACACAGATCAGCTTCATGCCGTCTTTTTCCGCACAGGACACCAGTGTACTGCGGGCAACATCGGTGTAACCGGTCTTACAGCCTACCAGATACGGATATGCATATTTACCGCCGGGGATCAGTTCCATCTTGTTGACTTCCATAATATCATCCGGCTGGCGTTCCGACGGCAAAATGTGCAGCATATGTGTCATTGTCATTTTACACAGCGCTTCGTTGGCAAAAAAAGCTCTTCCGATCATCGCCAGGTCATAGGCACTGGTGTAATGATCCTCATTGGGAAGTCCGTTGGGATTGACGAAATTGGAATCAACACACCCCAGTTCCTTGGCTCTTTCATTCATGATCGGTGCAAAGTCCTGCCAGGTCGTTCCGGAAATATGCTCTGCTACCGCGAAAGAAACTTCATTGGCGGAGCGGATCAGAATGGCATTCAGACATTCCTCCATGGTCAGCTGCTCGCCGGGGTCAATAGCGATATGGTTGCTTCCGGGATCAATATCGTGTACCGCATCATAGGAGAAATCCACGATCTCATCCATGCTGCAGCGCTCGGATGCGATCAATGTTGTCAGAATTTTGGTGGTACTGGCAGGGTATTCCTGCTGATGGATATTTTTGGCATAAAGGATCGCTCCGGTATCCGCATCCATCAAAATGGCGGATCCTGCGCTGACTACCGGTCCCGTAGGCCAGTTTGCCACTTCATTGGACTGAATGGCCAGTGCCTGATTGCGGGCGATGTTCTCTTCTTTGATCGTTGCAGCAGAGACACTAAGCCCCTGAGATGCAAAAAGGCAGAGAGCGCTGATTCCCATCACTGCCCTGGTTAAAAAACTTCTATATGAAAAATGCCTGAAAAACTGCATGTATAAATCCTTCCTGATATCTTCAAAATAAAATGGTGTATGATAATGCGCATTCTTTATCATACACCATTTTACCTAAAAACCAAAGTCTTATCTCTATTTTTTAATTCTTTTTAAGACCTTCTGCGAACGCTGTCATTCTCTATACGGAATACCGTAAATGTTCCTGTCCGTCGAAGTCTTTCCACACAAAATTTTTGCCTTCCCAGATCATGTATCCGTGCCAGCTTTCTTCCTTTGGAATCGACACGGACCCCGGATTCATGCAGATATACTGCTCTGTCTCATGAACAACGCATTTCGGCACATGAGTATGACCGTGCAGTAAAATATCTCCGGAATGCAATGGCGGCAGTTTCTGCTCATTATAGATATGTCCATGGGTGGCATAGATTGCCTGCGTCCCTTCCGCAAGTACACAATAATCACTCAGCACCGGAAATTCCAGCACCATCTGATCCACCTCCGTATCGCAATTACCGCGTACACAGTAGATATCATTTTTCCGCTCGTTCAATAAAGCGATCACTTCCTTGGGCGCATAATCTCTGGGCAGATCATTTCTGGGGCCGTGGTATAAAATATCCCCCAGTAAAAGCAGCCTGTCGGCCCCTTCCTCCGTATATGCTTCCAACAGTTTTCGACAGTAATATGCCGATCCGTGAATATCCGATGCAATCATCCATTTCATAAATTTTCTCCTCCTACTGCCAGTATAATCCCCCGGCCTGTGACTTGACAAGCTTTCTCAGATAAAGTACATTGACAATATAGATTACTATAAGAAAGGCTGAGATTACCATGAGGTTACGAAATATTACCGGTTCCCGGGAAGTTATTGCGGAAAGTCCCTATGTCGTACCAGAAGATACCCTGGAAGCATGCCCCGGAACCTGGCATGAGATTTTCGGAAACGATCATCCGATCCATATTGAGATCGGTATGGGAAAAGGACGTTTCCTACATACCCTTGCAAAGCAGAATCCGCAGATTAATTATGTGGGAATTGAAAAATATTCCAGCGTATTGCTCCGCGCGATCCAGAAAATGGAAGAGGACGAGCTTCCCAACCTGAAATTCATCCGTATGGATGCAGAAGACATCGATAAGGTATTCGGAAAAGGTGAAGTGGACCGCATTTATCTGAATTTCTCCGATCCCTGGCCCAAGGACCGTCATGCGAAGAGAAGACTTCCTTCGAGACAGTTTCTGGCCCGCTATAATGTGATCCTGAAAAAAGAGGGTACGCTGGAATTCAAGACGGACAACCGCCCGTTGTTTGATTTTGCAGTAGAGGAACTGGAGCCCGCCGGATGGAAAGCGCAGGTGATCACCTACGATCTGCATAACGATGCCGCGCTGATGGAGGGGAACGTCATGACCGAATACGAGGAAAAGTTTTCCTCCGTTGGCAATCCCATCTGCAAATATATTATTTACAGATAAGGCCCCGAATATAGAATCTTATTTTTGAGATACTATCAACAACAGATAACAGAAAGGAAGGATACTTATGGAATATACGTTTACCGTTGCTAATTTTGAGGAAGAAGTTCTGAACTCCCCTCTGCCCGTTCTGGTAGATTTCTACGCAGACTGGTGCAATCCCTGCAAGATGATGGCTCCTACCGTGGCAAAGCTGGCAGAAGCTTACGAGGGAAAAGTAAAGGTCGGCAAGATCAATGTGGATGAGAACATGACCATCGCCCAGAAGTACCGCGTGGCAAGCATTCCGAATTTTGTGATCTTCAGAGACGGACAGCCCGTGGCCAACTTCGTCGGCGCCATGTCCGAAGCAGATTTCCGTGAGAAGCTGGAGCAGGTGATTCTGTAAAAATCAGTTTTTTAAACCCGGGTACGGTGAGCGGATGCCTCTGCCGTATCCGGGTTTTTGATTTTTTACAGATATTTTCCCGTAATGCTGTCGGCATCTGCCTTGATCTGCTCCAGAGTTCCCACAGCAACGACCCTGCCGCCATCTTCTCCGCCACCGGGTCCCATATCAATGATGTAATCGGCATTGCGGATCACATCCAGATCATGTTCAATGACAAGTACCGTTGCCCCATTGTCTACCAGCGTCTGAAATACCTGCAACAGGGTCTGTACATCTAACGGATGCAGTCCGATCGTCGGTTCGTCGAATACAAATACGGAATCTGATTGTCCTCTGCCCATTTCACTGGCCAGCTTCAGCCGCTGGGCCTCTCCACCGGAGAGGCTTGGTGTCTCTTCGCCTAATGTTAAATATCCCAGTCCCAGATTTTTCAGGACTTCCAGCCGCTGATGCACGACTTTCCAATCCTCTGTCGCCTGCAATGCCGTCGTTACATCCATCTCCATCATCTGCGGCAGAGAATAACGTTTCCCCCGTTTGTTCTCATAGCAGATGTCCCATGCTTCTCTGGCATAGCGGGAACCACCGCACTCCGGGCAGGGCACATCCACATCCGGCAGAAACTGCACGTCCAGACTGATCTGTCCGGTGCCGTCGCAGACCGGGCATCTTAATTTTCCGGTATTGTAAGAAAAATCTCCCGCCTTATATTTCCTGTTTTTTGCATCTGCAGTCTTGGCATAGATCTTCCGCAGTTCATCATGCACATTGGCATAGGTAGCCACCGTGGACCGCACATTGATGCCGATGGGGGAAGCATCGATCAGCTTCACATGGGCGATGCCCTCTGCGGTAATGCTTTTTACATGTGCTGGGAAATGTTCGCCGTTTAATTTTGCTTCCAGCCCGGGAATCAGGCTTTCCAGCACCATGGTGGTCTTCCCGGAGCCGGAGACACCGGTAACGACCGTAAGTCTTCCTTTGGGAATATCTATTTCCAGAGGTTTTACCGTATGGATGGCATCTGTGGACAAATGAAGCTTTCCCAGTGCAAATATGTCCTCCCGGGCGATGGGTTTGCGAATTCGCATATTCGCTGTTCCGGCCAGAAACGGCCCGATCATGGACTCTTTCTGTGCGATCACCTGTGGAATACCGCCCTGTGTGATCACATAGCCGCCTCCGGCACCGGCTTCCGGTCCCATCTCGATCAGCCAGTCCGCTTCGGATAATATCTGGGTATCATGATCTACCAAAATGATGGAATTGCCATCAGCAATTAGATCATGCATCACGGCATTCAGTCCCACGATATTCGAAGGATGCAGACCGATGGAGGGCTCGTCCAGCACATAGAGTACCCCGGTGGTACGGTTTCGCACCGCCCGGGCCAGCTGCATCCGCTGTCTTTCCCCGGTGGACAGGGAGGCTGCCGCACGGTCCAGAGACAAATAAGAAAGTCCCAGATCCATCAGCCTTTTCGCCACAGTCTGGAAAGATTCACAGATGGATTCCGCCATGGGGCGCATCTCTTCCGGCAGAGAATCCGGCACTCCCGCTACCCAGTCCACCAATTCTTTCAGGGGCATCTGGCAGGCCTGTGCCAGCCCTATCCCCCTAAGTCTCGGTGCTCTGGCAGCTTCCGAAAGTCTGCTGCCGCCGCATTCTGGGCAGATATCCTCCTTTAAGAATTTTTCCACACGTTTCATGCCCTTTTCATCTTTTACCTTTGCCAGAGCATTCTCTACCGTGTATACCGCATTAAAATACGTAAAGTCCAGTTCTCCCGCCTGATTGGTCTTCTTCGCCTTATAGAAAATATGTTTCTTCTCCGCGGGTCCGTGATAAACGATCTCTTTTTCCCGGTCTGTCAGTTCCCGGAAGGGTACATCTGTCCGCACTCCCATTTCCCGGCAGACATCCGTCATCAATGACCACATGAGGCTGTTCCAGGGTGCTACCGCTCCCTCATCAATGCTTAGGGAATCATCCGGCACCAGAGAATCCAGATCCACGGTCCGCACACTTCCCGTACCACCGCACTTCGGACAGGCTCCCTGGGAATTGAATGCCAGTTCTTCTGCACTGGGAGCATGCACCTTTGCTCCGCATTCGGGACACAGGATCTCCTGCTCCGCCGCTACTTTCAGGGTCGGCGGCACATAATGTCCGTTGGGGCAGCGATGGGAAGCCAGACGGGAATACATCAGACGCAGACTGTTCAAAAGTTCCGTGCCGGTTCCGAAGGTACTGCGGATCCCCGGGATGCCGGGACGCTGATGCAATGCCAGCGCTGCCGGAACATAGAGGACTTCATCCACCTGGGCTTTCGCCGCGCCGGTCATACGTCTTCTGGTGTAGGTAGACAGAGATTCCAGATAACGTCTGGAGCCCTCCGCATAGAGGACGCCCAGCGCCAGTGAGGATTTTCCCGAGCCGGATACTCCGGCGATCCCCACGATTTTGTGTAAGGGAACATCCACATCGATATTTTTCAGGTTATGAACCTTTGCACCTCTTACCTTGATATGCTTTGGTTCATTGGTTTCGTATTCCATGACAGCATTCCTCATCTTTTGATTTCATTTATTAAAACAGATCCAGCATATTGTCCAGATAGATTTCTTCTCTGACCTGCAGCTGGTACTCCGGTTTCGTCATATAATACAGTAAAAATTCCAGAACCAGTGCACTGCCCAGTCCCCGGCCCTCGATCTTATAATTGGAAAATCCCATGGGCAAGTAGATCTTCTGAATATCTCCCACACTGATAAATCCGGGATTTTTCATAACTTTGGAGAAACGATAGCCCTCCTCCGCCCCCGGTGAGGTACAACTAAAATCCGGCTCCTCTCCCAGATTCCTGTGGCTGACGGCTTCGTAGCATTCCTTCCTGTCCTTGCAGCCAAAATAGCAGCACTCATTGCACAAAAACTCCACTTTGTCTTTCTGTGATTCTGTCAGCGTATTTAATTTTTCATAAGCCTTGTTAAGGCGGAAATCCGGTACAACATAGCGAAAATCTTCTCTATCTGTTTCCTTTTTTAATGCTTCAAAATCCGTCAGTACTTTTGTGGTTGAGGATATCAGATAAAGTTGCGGATAATGACTTTTCAAATACTGTAACAGCAGTTCCGAATGGACGATCACGCCGTTTTCCGGCTCTGTATTTTCCGCAAACAGGGCACAGAGTTCATTGCATTTTCTGTCGGAAAGATGTTCTTCGATAAGCTTTGAATTGCTGAAGGTCAGACGGGCTGAGATCCCGTATTCCTGTAACAGTGCCAGCACTTCTCCTGCGTCGTGATCCTCCAGTGAGACCCGGCCGCCTCCCCAGATGCAGTCCGGCGGGGCTCCGTAGATGGAACCGATGTCGCACCAGTCGTAAAAATATTCCCCATGCTCCCGAAACAACGGCAGGAACATTCTGTATAATTCATAGAATTCAAACAGACCGGGAAGATGGTAATGGGCTGTTTGTTTATTCATGTTTCTGCTTCCTCCGTATTATTTTTCATATTCAAAATATTTCAAAAATCCCCATTTAGAAAATGTTAAACAGGGATAACCATAGGTATATTATAGCCTATCCAGAAAAATGAGACAATTGAATATAATTAAAATTCCGGCGACCACCTCTCTGGCAATCGCCGGAACCACGTTTATTTATTTTCCCCAGACTTCCTCCGCCACTTCTTTCACAAGTCGGAGTTTTGCCCACTGTTCTTCCTCGGTCAGCTTGTTGCCGATCTCGCAGGAAGCAAATCCGCACTGGGGGCTTAAGTATAATCTTTCCAGTGGAATGTATTTTGCCGCATCATGGATTCTGTCAATGACAAGCTGTTTGTCCTCCAGTACGGGAGACTTGGTAGTGATCAGTCCCAGAACGACCTTTTTCTCCCCGGATACCTTGGCCAAAGGTGCGAAACCGCCGGATCTCTCATCATCAAACTCCAGGAAATAGGCATTCACATTCTCTTCGCCGAACAGGATATCCGCTACGGAATCATAGGCACCCTCGCTTGCGTAGGTGGAATGGAAATTACCGCGGCATACATGGGTGTTGATGATCATATCCTTCGGTGCATTGGCGATCACCTTATTGTTAATATCCTTGTGGGCTTTCTGGAACTCCACAATTCCCTCTCTGGTGGTTCCGTACAGGGTATGACCGATCTTGTCTGCGAACATGCCCCAGGTGCAGTCATCCAGCTGTAAATTCCGGCATCCTGCCGCATAGAGATCATCGATCACTTTTCCGTAGGCCGCCACGATGTCATTTACCAGTTCCTGCTCATTCGGATAATGCTTCTCTGTGCAGCCTCGGTTAAAGGGCATGGTAAACTGTGCCAGAAACTGGGCGGGAGAAGGTATGGTCTGCTTTGCTACGGTATTTTCATCCTCTAATGCTTTTACAAACCGGAAATGATCTACAAAAGGATGCTCCCCGGTCAGTCCGATCTTGCCTACAATATAGGTATCATCCACCATGGCCGCCTCGCCGTGGAACGGAAGTCCCGTCTTGGTAGGGGTATGGCCGATGCCGTCGAATCCCCACATGAAATCCAGATGCCAGGTGGCTCTGCGGAATTCACCGTCTGTGATCACATGATAGCCCAGCTCTTTGATCTTGCTCACAAGCTCTGTGATGGCTTCATCTTCCACTTTCTTCAGTGCCGCAGCATCGATCTTTCCTTCATTGAACTGTCTTCTTGCTTTCTTCAACTTCTCCGGTCTTAAAAAACTTCCTACGAAATCATAGCGAAAAGGTGTCTGTAAATTGCTCATTGTCATTCTCTCCATTTCTTTGTCGTTTTTTGAATTGTCCTCATTATAAGAGAAATG
>OHCJ01000400.1_pt1 | contig 13374 bp, 8 predicted proteins | sample 1566821 | NCBI WGS metagenome assembly OHCJ01 (sample SAMEA3879545, study PRJEB24766) | human gut metagenome | biome: human-associated habitat; feature: feces | place: USA | collected 1985/1987 | reverse complement strand
GCAAAGTTTTGCTTGACCGTGGAGCATTCTGTATAAATCATTTCGAAGAACCACTTTCCGAGATAACAACAGAACTACGTTCCGGCTTTCCTGTCCTCGTTTCTTTGCATTCTCCAAATAGTTATCATGAAATCCTTCTGCTCAATATACTAGAAGAAACACATGAATATTATACTATTCGTGTCTACGACCCTAACGAGCCTAACGAAAAAACACTTTATCTCCATAAATTCAGAGCTGAAACCGAGTCTGATTTTTTACCAATTTCTTATGGAGATTACGACTGCATACAGTCGTATATTCTGAGTAAAAGTGATTTGAACTTCCTCGACCTACGAAATTTTTATGAGATTGGTGATAACGAAACCGCCACTGATTATGATAAAAATTTTGTAATCGTAAATAGTGACTACTCCTTGACCTTCAAATGGGGACGTGCTTACTATCGTGCTTCCAATGGCAAACTAGTTGAATATAGCGACGATATAACTGTCATTCCTGATGGCTCCACTATGGCAGACGGCACCTATGCTGGCAATCTGTGGATTTCCGTTCCAACACCTACGGATGGTTCAGATTTTACACTGGAAACGTCTTCTTCTGATACAGGGCTTACAAGCCTCCTCCTCAACGACACCCTCCTTTCCATCTCCACCAGCGGCCCGGTCGAGCTGACTTACAACGAAGCCGACCGCACCGTGGATGTGACTGCGGAGGCCCCCACCGACGTCAACCTGCTCATGACCAAGAACGATGTAAACGAGAGCTGGCCGTGGCACAGCTGGGCGCTGGACACCACCGGCACCACCACTCTCCACGCCGACCTCGACGACGACGGCCTGCATCTGAGCGGTGACGGCATCACCAACGCAAAATATGCAACTGAGAACGCCGACACTGAAAATGTTGACAGCGGCACCATCTCTGTCCAGCCGGACGCAGACGGCATCACGGCTGTCACCATCACCAACAAAAAATCCAGCTCCGGTGACTCCCTCGAGATCGTCACGCCCTCCGCTCCCACCACCGGAAATGCCATCACCATCACGAACGGCTTCGCTTACATCGATGACCCGGAGCAGCCCGTCAACAGCGCTGCTCTCGGCGATGTCGTCACCATCGTGGCCAATGACCGCTCTTCCGAGGGAAAGACCTTCACCGGCTGGGTCGTGAACAGCGGTGATGTCACGCTGGATGACGCCACTGCTCCTACTACAACCTTTACGATGAATGAAAAGTCGGTGCGTATCACTGCCGAATATCAGAACAACTCCACCGACCCGACTCCCACTCCCACCCCCGGCGGCGGTTCCTCCTCCGGCGGCGGTGGCGGTGGTGGCGGCGGTGGTGCCGCTGTCCTCATCGGCGTGGGCGCAGCAGCGGCCATCACGGCAGGCGTCATTATGATGTCCCCCGTTGACGTCAAGGGCCGCGTCGTGCTGGCTGACCAGGCCGCCGTGCCGGGCGCGAAGATCTCGCTCCTGCGTGAAGGCAAGGTCATGGCGCAGACCACCGCCGACGAAAACGGCAGCTTCTCCCTCAAAGCAAAGCGCGGCAGCTATGAGCTGACAGCCGCCTACACCACCGCAGACGGGCAGCTCATCTACAAGACCATCGACATCAAAGCTCCCGCAAAAGACCTCACAGTGACCTTCTAAGACCCTACAGACAGCAAAAGCCCCGCAGGACGTAAAAAATCCTGCGGGGCTTTTCTGCGTTATCTCAGGGCTTCTCAGTACCGCTCCACGCCGTCCTTGGTGACGAGGGCGTAGACCAGCGGGGCTTCCTCGGGCTTTTCGGAGCCGTAGACGAGGCCGCTGCGGTACTCGGCGGCGGCAGCGTCGAACTTATCCGCCGCGCCGTAGAAGGTGGCGAGGCTCTCGCCCTTGCGGACGTAGTCGCCGCGCTTCTTGTGGAGGGTGATGCCGGCGGCGAAGTCCAGCGGGTCGCCCTTCTTCTGACGGCCTGCGCCCAGCAGAACGCTGGCAGAGCCGATCTTCTCGGCGTCGTTGGCGACGATGTAGCCGTCCTCTTCGGCCAGCAGCTCATAGCTGGCGGCGGGCTTCTCGAAGAGGCTGTAGTCGTCCAGAACGCGGGTATCGCCGCCCTGGGCCGCGAACATCTCCTTGCACTTTGCAAAGGCAGAGCCGTCCGCGATGACAGCCTCGGCCATGGCGTGGCACTCGGCGGGAGACCCCTTATCGGCCAGCACCAGCATATTCGCAGCCAGCTGCAGGCAGACCTCGGTCAGGTCGGCGGGGCCGTGGCCCTTGAGCACGTCCATGCTCTCCATGACCTCAAGGCTGTTGCCGATATTGTGGCCCAGCGGGGTGTCCATATCGGTGATCATAGCAGCGACGCGGCGGCCATGATGGGTGCCGATGGAGACCATCAGCTTGGCCAGCTCGATGCTCTGGTCCACGGTCTTCATAAAGGCACCGGTACCGGTGGTCACATCCAGCAGGATGGCATCGGAGCCGGAGGCCAGCTTCTTGGACATGATGGAAGAGGCGATCAGCGGGATGCAGCTGACCGTGGCGGTCACATCCCGCAGGGCGTACATCTTCTTATCCGCCACGGCAATGCCCTCGCTCTGGCCAATGACCGACAGCCCGATCTTGTTCACCTGGGCAAAGAACTCCTCCTGCGAAAGGGCAGTTCTGGTGCCGGGCACGCTCTCCATTTTATCAATGGTGCCGCCGGTATGGCCCAGACCGCGGCCGCTCATCTTGGCGATCTTCACACCGCAGGCCGCCACCACCGGGGCGATCACAAGGGTGGTCTTATCGCCCACGCCGCCGGTGGAGTGCTTATCCACCTTGATGCCGGGGATGGGGGAAAGATCGACCATCACGCCGCTGTGGGCCATCACGTCCGTCAGCTCGGCAGTTTCTTCGTTGGTCATGCCGCGCAGGTAGACCGCCATCATCCAGGCAGCCATCTGGTAATCGGCCACTTCCCCACTGACAAAGCCGTTGACAATGGCCTCCAGCTCTTCCCGGGTGTGGGTACCGCCATCGCGCTTTTTCGCGATCAGATCATAAATACGCATCGCAATTCTCCTGTCTGACAGTATGACTTTCAATAAATTCCATTATAACAGACTTTTTGACAAAGGCAATCCACATTCCGTCTCCTTTGTCGGGTTTTGAACACCAAGGGCGCAGCTGCCCGGAAAAGCAGCTGCGCCCTTGGAACAAACCTCGCTCAGCGGGAACCCTTGTCGTAAGGGATGCCCTCAGCCTTGGGGGCCATGCTGTTTTTGGAGGTAAAGGCCAGAATGATCATGGATGCGATGAACGGCATCATGTTATAGATGTTGCTGGACCAGTGGAGCTGCGCCAGGAAGGTGGAGTCCGCAATGTTTGCCAGGCTCTTGAACACGGCAAAGAACATGGCGGCGGCACAGATGTTGAAGGGCTTCCACTGGCCAAAGATCATAACAGCCAGTGCAAGGAAGCCCGCGCCAGCCACGCCGACCTCAAAGTTCCAGGTCTGCACCGGGGGCACGATATATGCCAGACCGCCGATAGCGCCCAGCGCACCGGAAAGCAGCACACCCGCGTAGCGCATCTTGTAGACGTTGATGCCCACAGAATCGGCTGCCTGAGGATGTTCGCCGCAGGCGCGCAGGCGCAGACCGAAGCGGGTCTTGTACAGCACGATGTAGCTGATGATGAGCAGTGCGATGCCCAGCGGGACAAAGATGCTCAGCTCCAGACCGCCGATGCTGAACAGGAAGGGCTTGTTGGAGTAGTTCAGCTTGGCGCTGCCGCTGTCGCTGAAATACTTGGCAATGACCACGGCAATGGCGGTGGCCAGCAGGTTCAGGGCCGTGCCGCCGATGGTCTGGTCCGCTTTCAGGTTGATGGAAGCAAAGGCCAGAAGCAGGCTGTACACGATACCGGCCAACGCAGCCACCAGGACCGAGATCAGCACCACCAGGAACGGCGACATGTCGGCCGGAAGCATGGTCAGGGTCAGAACACCCGCCACACCGCCGATGACCATGATGCCTTCCAGCGCGATGTTGATGATGCCGGAGTGCTCACTGAACATACCGCCCAGTGCCACCAGCATCAGGACAATGCCATACAGCAGGGTATATTTGATCAAAAGCAGCATCTTACTTGCCCTCCTTCTTCGCGTTGGCCTTTTCCGCCGGGGCAGGCTCTGCGTTCACATTGGTCTTGTCCGCATTCTTGAACAGCAGCTTCTGGATCTTGCCGCGGAACAGCATGGAGAATGCACACAGGTAGATGATGATGCCGCTGATCAGGTCGGCGATCTCCGTGGGGTAATACTTGGTGGAAAGGAAGGTGCCGCCCACCGAGATGTGGGAGATGAACAGGGCCGAGAAGATGGTGCCAATGGGGTTGGAGCTTGCCAGCAGGGCAACGGAGATGCCGTTGAAGCCCATGGCGGGCAGGCTGGTGGAGTTCAGGGGGTTCCACTGGCCCACGTTGGACAGGTAGAACAGGCCCGCGCCAAAGCCTGCCAGCGCACCGGCAATGGCCATGGAGAGGATGATGTTCTTCTTTTCGTTGATACCGGCGTAGCGGGCAGCACTCTTATTCAGGCCGACCGCCTTCAGCTCATAGCCAAAGGTGGTCTTGTTCAGCACCACCCAGATCAGGATGGCCACCACAGCGGCCAGGAAGATGGCAATGGTGGTGCTGTTGGTCTGGAACAGCTTGTTCAGGCCGAAGTCCGGGATGACAGACTGGGCGAGATCTGCGTTCTTGCCCAGGTTCAGGGTGCGGGTGTTGCGCACATCATACATGGGGCCGGTGCCGTTCTGGTAGACCAGCTCATTGACGAGGTACAAGCCGATCCAGTTGAACATGATGGAGGTAATGACCTCGTTGATGTTGAAGTAGGCCTTGAAGAAACCGGGGATGGCACCCCACAGACCGCCCAGAATGGCCGCAGCCAGCAGGCAGACGAACCAGGGCAGCTTGAGCATGATGGCACAGTAGAGGGCACCGTAAGCGCCCAGCGTGTACTGACCGGCGGCACCGATGTTGAACAGGCCGGTCTTGAAGGCAAAGCCCACGGAAAGGCCGGTCATGATCAGGGGCGCGGCGTTGGCCAGCTCCTTGCCGACACTATAGGGGGCATCATGGAAGCCGCCCTTGAGGATGCGGACAAAGCCGTCTGCCCATGCGTGGGCCGGATTGATGGCCAGCAGCACGAGGAAGCCCACAAACAGACCGATCAGGATACACAGCAGGGCAGCCATCACGCTGGTGACAGAACCCTGCAGCCCGTTGTGGGAAAGTTTTTTGTTTTTCATTTCTGCTTACTCCTTTCCCTGCTTGCGGGCACCGGCCATGTACAGGCCCAGCTCCTGGACCGTGGTGGTCTTGGGGTCAAACTCGCCCACGATCTCACCCTCGTACATCACAAGGATCCGGTCAGAGAGGTTCATCACCTCGTCCAGCTCCAGGCTGACCAGCAGCACGGCCTTGCCCCTGTCGCGCTCATCCACGATCTGCTTGTGGATATACTCAATGGCACCGACATCCAGGCCGCGGGTGGGCTGCACTGCTACCAGCAGCTTGGGGTCTTTGTCGATCTCACGGGCAATGATCGCCTTCTGCTGGTTGCCGCCGGACATGCTGCGCACGATGGTGGCGCTGCCCTGGCCGCTGCGCACGTCATACTGGGCGATCAGCTTATCAGAGTACTCCCGCACCTTTTCACTGCGGATAAAGCCGTTGTGCTGGAACTCGGGCTGCCAGTAGCGCTGGAGCACCATATTGTTCTCCAGGTTGTAATCCAGCACCAGACCATGCTTGTGGCGGTCCTCAGGGATATGGCTCATGCCGTCCTTGGAGCGCTGACGGATGCTCTCATTGGTGATCTCCTTGCCGTCCAGCAGCACCTTGCCGCTGTTGAACTTTTCCAGACCAGTCAGGCCGTAGACAAACTCGGTCTGGCCGTTGCCCTCGATGCCCGCCAGACAAACGATCTCACCGCCACGCACCTGGAAGGAGACGTTCTTGACGGCATCCTTCTTGTGCTGGGCGTTGTGCATGGTAACGTTCTGCACGTCCAGCACCACCTCGCCGGGGGCGGCGGGCTTTTTGTCCACCTGCAGCTGAACATCGCGGCCGACCATCATGCGGGAAAGCTCTTCCTTGGTGGTGTCCTTGATGTCCACAGTGCCCATATACTTGCCCTTGCGCAGAACCGTGCAGCGGTCTGCCACTGCCATGATCTCGTTGAGCTTGTGGGTGATGAAGAGGATGGACTTACCCTCCTTCTTGAACCCGCGCATGATCTCCATCAGCTCGTCGATCTCCTGCGGGGTCAGAACAGCGGTGGGCTCATCAAAGATCAGGATCTCGTTGTCGCGGTAGAGCATCTTCAGGATCTCAACACGCTGCTGCATACCAACAGAGATATCACTGATGAGTGCATCGGGGTCCACACGCAGGCCGTACTTCTCGCTCAGGGCCATGACCTTCTTGCGGGCCTCAGCCTTCTGCAAAAAGCCCAGCTTATTGGGCTCCACGCCCAGAATGATGTTATCCAGCACGCTGAAGCATTCCACCAGCTTGAAGTGCTGGTGCACCATGCCGATGCCCAGCGCGTTTGCATCGTTGGGGTTGCGGACGGCGACCTCCTTGCCGTTCTTGAGGATCTTACCGGCTTCCGGCTGGTACAAGCCGAACAGCACGCTCATCAGCGTACTTTTGCCAGCGCCGTTTTCGCCCAGCAGGGCATGTACCTCGCCCTTACGCAGCTGCAGGGTGATATCATCGTTTGCCTTGATTCCAGGGAACTCCTTGGTAATGTGGAGCATCTCGATCACAAAATCCTCTGCCAATCTGCTCACTCTCCTTTCGTGTCAAATCGACACCTATACTATTCTGTGTACCATTATACCGTATTTTTGCGGTTTTGCACACTTCTTTTTGATTTTTTGGCGGGATGTACTCTTATAAGTATTACTTTTGTGCAAGCTGCACGATTTTTCGCGAGACAAAAACGACCCTCTCCGTCAAAGCCTGGCGGCAATGACGGAGAGGGTCGTTCCCTGCAGCCCTTGCGGACTGTTCAAATTTTACTGGATGTAGGTGACGTTGGTGAACTCGCTGACGGTGGGCTTGGTAGCGTCGTCAGAGCTGTTGTCAACAACGATCTCGCCGGAAGCGATCTTCTGCTTCAGCTCCTCGTACTCCTCAACCGTGAAGGTCTCGAAGTTCCAGCTGTCCTCATCGGTGGGCAGGCCGATGTAATCGCCGTCCTCCAGACCAAAGTTGCCGTTGGTTGCTGCGATGGTGCTCCACTCGCCTGCCTCGATGTCGGACAGAGAAGTAGAAACAGCCTCAGACAGGCCCTTCATAGCGGAGGTGATGAACGGGTTGTAAGCATAGGTACCATCAGCAACGCCGTTTGCGCCGATGTAGTTCTGGTCAACGTCAACGCCGATGACGTAGCCGTTGTTCTTCAGGGCAGCCTCAACAGCGGAGGTGTAGATACCGCCGCCGCAGGCAAAGACGACCTGAGTGCCGTTGGAGTACCAGCCCTCCATACGGGAGGTGATGTTGGCATCGCCGTAGAACTGGCCGCCGTAGAAGTAGTTGATGTCGATGTTCTGGCCCAGCTCCTGAGCAGCAGCATCAGCGCCCTGCACAAAGCCGTAGCCGTAACGGATGACAGCGGGAACAGCCATGCCGCCCAGGAAGCCCAGCTTGGTCTTGCCGTCCTTGGCAATGGCGTAACCTGCCAGATAGCCTGCCTGCTCCTCCTTGAAGGTGATGCAGTAGCAGTTGGAGGGGATCTCATCGGTGCCGATATCGCCCTGGGTGACATCGATAGCGACGAACTTGACATCGGGGTACTGCTCAGCAGCCCATGCCAGAGAAGCACCATACAGGTAGCCAACGCAGACAATGACCTCAGCGCCATCGTTGACAGCCTGACGGATCATGGTCTCACGGTCCTCATCGGAAGCGTCAGCCTCGGGGATGTAGTACTGGCAGTCATCGCCCATGTAGCCGGAAACAGCGGTCCAGCAGGCCTGGTTGAAGCTCTCATCGTCGATGGTGCCGGTGTCGCAGGTCAGAGCGACCTTCACGATCTTCTCGCCGCCCTCAGCGGTGGAAGCGGCTGCGCTGGTGGAAGCAGCTGCAGAGGAAGCAGTGGAAGAGGAAGAACCGCCGCAGGCAGTCAGAGCAGCGGCAGCAGCAGCGGCGCCAGCCACTGCCAGGAAGTTACGACGAGAAATCATCATAATGAAAACTCTCCTTTTATTTTAATTAACCGCGTTTTGTTGACGAAATGTGCGCACTTGCACATTTACTGGCTCAAGTATAGCGGGAAGAAGCGGCAGATGCAAGCCTTTTCCGATTACAAAACATTTACAAATATTTTATCAAAATTGTAAAAAAATCATACTTATCCCGGAGAATCCGCTCCGCCTGGCCTTTTTCGCGCAGCTGCGTTCAGTCTTCCACGGCCTTGTTGCCCGCCACGTTGGAGGGACCGAAGCCGAAGGGCAGCAGTTCGTCCATGCTGCGCTCGATGAAATCGTCCGGGCTTTTTGCCATGATGACATTCAGCTCCGGGCCGCCGAATTCGAACAGCGCCTGACGGCAGACGCCGCAGGGCGAGGTGATCTGCTTGTTGACTTCGCCCCGGCGCGCACCCACCACGGCGATGTCGGTGAACCTGGTCACTCCCTCGGCCACAGCCTTGAACAGGGCCGTCCGCTCGGCGCAGCTGGTGGGGGTAAAGGCGGCATTCTCCACGTTGCAGCCGGTGAAGATGCGGCCATCCTCGGCGCGCAGGGCAGCGCCCACCATAAAGTCGCTGTAAGGCGTGTAAGCCCTCTCCCTGGCCGCAAGGGCCATCCGGATGAGCTCCTGCTTTTCTTCCAGAGTCAGTTTTGTCATAGTCGGTTCTCCTTTTTGCAATTTGTAGATATAGCGTTCTTCGTCCTGTGGGACGAAGCCAATGGATTCAAATATTTTCTGCGACTGGGTATTGAAGGAATAGATGTGCGCGAAGCACTCCGCCAAGCCCCTTTCCCGAGCCAGCTCCAGCATTTTTTCGATGACCTTCCGCCCGATGTGTTTATTCTGGTACTCCTTGCAGATGACGATGGCCAGCTCGCCGGTCGTCCGCAGGCTGACGTCACCACAAAGCACACCCCGATACTCGATATAAAACAGTTCCCCGTGTGTGTCCAGATAATGATACATCCGCTTCAGCAGTGGCAAATCATAAACGGAGTCCCTGTTATCTACCTGTTTGCAGAGCTGTGCATCCTGATACCACGCAAGTGCTGTATCGTAGGCCGGATAATACGGAACAAGCCGGATGTTCCCCTCCACAGAAATCGGACTGCGCACCATGTTCACCGTTTCTCTGTTCATCGGCCTCATTCCCTTCTGTGTCGTACATTCTTCTGTGTCGTGTATTTAAGTATAAATCATTCTTTTAAGAAGTGCAAGCAAAGCCGCCGCCTCTGCGTCGAAAAAGAGGGCCGCTGCAACCACAGCGGCCCTCTTTGATCCAAAAAGCTCTTAGTACTCCGCGCCCAGTGCGACCTTCATCATATCGGTGAAGCTCTTCTGGCGCTGCTCTGCGGTGGTGATCTCCGGGGAGACAAAGCTGTCGGAGATGGTCAGCAGGCAGGCGGCGTTCTTGCCCAGAACCTGAGCGTTGGCGAAGAGGGCAAAGCTCTCCATCTCCACACACAGGCAGCCGCGCTCATCCCGCAGCTTTTCCCAGTAGGTGGGCTTTTCATCGGAGGGCTGGCGATAGAACACATCGGAGGAATGGATGTTGCCCTCGATCAGGGGGATGCCCTGCTTTGCGGCAGAAGCACGCAGCTTGTCGTTCAGGGTCTGGCTGGGCAGGGTGAGGTTCCCTTCAAAGCCGCTCTGGACCCGGGCATAATTGCTCTCGCTCACGGCACCGGTGGCCAGCACCACATCGAACAGCTTGGCTTTGTCGGTGTAGCTGCCGGCAGAGCCGATGCGGATGATGTTGTCCACATCGTAGAACTTGTACAGCTCGTAGGAGTAGATGCCGATGGAGGGCATTCCCATGCCGCTGCCCATCACACTGATGGGGCGGCCCTCATAGGTGCCGGTAAAGCCCAGCATTCCACGGACACCGGTGACCTGGCGGACATCCTTGAGGAAGGTATCCGCGATGAACTTTGCCCGCAGCGGATCGCCGGGCATCAGGACGGTCTTTGCGAAATCGCCTTTTTCAGCGCTGATGTGGGGTGTTGCCATAATCATTCTCCTTTATTTATAAAAATTTACTTTTTCCCGGGGAACACGCTCTGCGGTGCGATGTACGAGCCATTGCGGCGGATCTCGAAGTGGCAGTGGTTGCCGGAAGAGCGGCCCGTGCTGCCCACATAGCCGATGAGCTGGCCCTGCCGCACGGTCTGGCCCGCACTGACCGCCAGAGACAGGCAGTGGGCATAGACCGTGGTATAGCCGCCGGAGTGGCTGATGATCACAGAATAACCATAGCCCGTACCTGCACCGGCCTTGTTATAACCCGCCTTGGTCACGGTGCCGCCCGCCGATGCATAGATGGGCGTACCGGCAGATGCACAGATATCCACGCCCTTATGGCCGCTGCCATACCAGCGCGAGCAGTTGCGGTAACCCGGCACAGGCCAGATAAACTGACCGCTGCCGCCGATGTATGCCGCCGCACCGTTCTTCGTGACCTTTTTGGTGCCAACGACCACCTTTTTGTTCACCGGCTCCCGGATGGTCTCGGTGGAAAGGATGGTCTGCTCCAGCAGCACGCCATTGGTATCATAGACGTTCTGCATGGTGACGCGGCGCAGGCCGTTCTGGCCCTCCTGCAGGGTCTTGGTGGTACCCTTGGTGTACTCGTTGGACTGGGTGGTCTCGGTGCCGAAGGGGATCTCCTCCTCCCGCGTCTCCACCTTGGTGATGCGGACTTCCAGCAGAGCCTCCTGCTTGGTCACGATCAGCTGGTCGCCCTCCTGGATATTGGAGTTCTCGGTCAGGGGAGCCCCCTTGAAATTCGGATTCAGGGCACACAGCTCCCGGAAGGTCAGGTCGTTCTTCTGGGCAATATCCCACAGGGTATCGCCCGCCTTGACCGTATAGATCTTCTCCTGCTGCTGCACGCCGGTCAGCATATTCTCGATGGAATTGTCATCCTCAAAGCTGTCGTTGAAATAGACTCCATCTTCCAGCGTCACATTTTTGTTAAAGCCCACGCTGATATTCTCGTCCGTCTGATCCTCGTAGGGGGCCAGCAGGCTCTCCAGATAGCTGCGCAGGGTGTCACCATCGGAGCAGACTGCCGTCAGTTCCCCGTCCAGATACAGGGCGGTGCCCTCACTGATCTGGTCACTGGCACTCTGCAGAATGGCGTTTGCCGTCTCGCTCTCGTCCATGGTCTTGTGGGTCACGGTGATGGTATAGGTCGGCTCGATGGTCAGCTCGGTCTTGTCCGAACCGGCGTAGTTGATGCGCTGCATCACATCCTCTTTGGCGAGGTTGAACACTTCCTCATTGGCCACATAGCCAACGGTATGGCCGTTCACCTGCACAGCCAGCGCATAGGGCTGGGCCATCGTCCTGTTCCAGACCGTGACGAACACGGCCAGCATACACAGGGGCAGGATGTACATTGCTGTCCGGGGCAGCAGGCTCAGGTTGCGCTTGAGCCCGCCCACAAAATAGCGCCCGGCCGCTTTTACGGAAGCGCCAAAGCCCTGCTCCCGGCGCACGTCGTTGGCGTGGGCCGCCACAGCGCCGAGGCCCTTGAAGAACAGGTAAAGCGGTGCCAGCAGATCCTTGAACATCTGCGCCGCACCGGGAAAGGCTGTTGCAATGATGGTATGCAGGGCATTCCTGCACCAGCGGGCCAGTCTGCGGGCCACAGCAGCAATGCCGCGCCCTGTGCGCACCACCATGTACTCTGCCGCAAAGCCCAGTGCATAAAATGCCTCGCCAAATGCCAGCACCACGGCACTGGCCCGCAGCTTTTTGGCCACATCATTCATGTGCCGCTGCGTTTTGCGGCGGAAACGGTGCCGCCGTAGCAGGCCGGTGATCTGGACCTTTGCCCAGAAGCTTCGCAGTTTTTCTCTGCCCTTCACCGGCGCTGCAGGAGCCTGGCTCTGCGGCTCCTTTGTTTTTTCTTCGATCAAAAGGGGTTGCTCCTTCCTGACGTTTTGGGTCGAAAGTTACAAATTCATATCAATTATACACTCTGCCCGGGCCGATACAAGGCTTGTCACAAAATTTGGGCAGAGCTTTCACAGAGGTTTCACCGTATTTTCATATTTTCAGCATCCAGCAATGCCCGCATATCCTCGGGCAGGGGGCTCTCCACTGCAACGGTGCGGGCGTGTTCCTCCACCGGCGTTTCCAGCCGGATGCCGCCGGGCACCTCGCTGTAAGCCGGCACCCGGAAACTCTGCCGGGCGCAATGGAGCGCCTGCCGGGCAATGCGGTCACGGTGCCCGCCGTAAAGGTCGTCCCCGGCCAGCGGGTGGCCGATGGACGCAAAGTGCACCCGGATCTGATGGGTGCGGCCCGTCACGGGAACACAGGCGGCAAGGCTCAGGCCCTGCGCTGCCTTTAATATGGTATACTCGGTGCGGCTGGGCTTGCCCTCGGGGGTCACGCACCGCCCGATGATGCTGTCCCCTCTCCGGCCAATGGGGGCATCGATGACTCCGGGGCCAAGGGGCAGTTCGCCCTCCACGATGGCGTAATAGAGTTTTTCCACGCCCTCGGCCAGCAGGGGCGCGGCATAGCCGTTCTTTGCGGCCAGTACCAGCCCGCTGGTGTCTTTATCGATCCGGTTCACCGGGCGGAACACCGGGCTTTCGCCGTGGGCAGCCGCCCAGGCGGCATAGCCGTTGGCCAGGGTGTCCCGGGGGTAGTTCAGTGTGGGGTGGACCGCCAGATGGGGCGGCTTTTCCAGCACCACGGCAAAAGCATCCTCGTAAACGACCCTGACCGGGATCTCAGGCTGGGGCTCCACGCCGGGGCCGTCGGCGGGCAGCGCAAAGCGGATCACCTGCCCTGCCTGCACACGGCGGTTGGCCAGAATGGGAACATCGTCCGCAAAAAAGCCGCTGCCATGGAATTTGACCGCCCGGGCCAGCTCCGTGGAGACGGCACACCGGCGCAGAAAGCCGCGCAGCAGCACGCCATCGGCTTCGGGCGGGACATTGAAAAGCAGCTGCATCCTTTGTTCCTCCCAAAAATTTCACGCCATATTTAGATTTATTATACCAAATTTCATCGTCACTTGCAAATCTTGTTTTTTTATGGTATCATGGGGAACGGAAAACGAGTGGAACATACGGCGGCGGGGCGGCTTTGACCGCTCTGAGGAAAG
>OHCJ01000397.1_pt1 | contig 13471 bp, 12 predicted proteins | sample 1566821 | NCBI WGS metagenome assembly OHCJ01 (sample SAMEA3879545, study PRJEB24766) | human gut metagenome | biome: human-associated habitat; feature: feces | place: USA | collected 1985/1987 | reverse complement strand
AGGAAGAAAAGGATTACTTACAGGAATATCTGGATGAAGTAGCAGCATTACCGACCTACAGTGACGGTGAAAAACTGGCATTTTCCATCGCAGCCATGGCGGGAGAGACGGATGCGCAGCAGCGCCTGATCGAATTGCATCTGGCGGATGTGGCAGAGATCGCAAAACTCTATGCCGGACAGGGTGTCCTGCTGGAAGATCTGGTGGGAGAAGGCAATCTGGCGCTTTCCTTCGGTGTGACCATGCTGGGCAGTCTGGAGAAACCGGACGAAGTCGAGGGAATGCTCGGCAAAATGATCATGGATGCCATGGAAGAATACATTGCCGAACATGCAGAAAATTCCAAGATCGACAAGCGAGTGGAAGATAAGGTCAACAAGGTAGCGGATAAGGCCAGAGAACTGGCGGAAGAACTGCACCGCAAGGTGACCACGGAGGAACTGATGGAAGAGACCGGTATGTCCCGCAAGATGATCGAGGATGCCATAAGAATGAGCGGTTTCAAGATTGAGGATATCGACAACAATGCAAAAGACAGTTTATGAGAATTATAAATACAGCCTGCAGGATACGGCAAAGGTCTACATAGGCGCAAAATATACCTTTGCAGAGCTGCTGGATCAGGACGAGGTGGCGTTTAAATTCCGCCTGATCGTGGAACGCTATATTTTAGCGGAAAAAGAGGTGGATCCTCAGGATACGCTGGAGACTCATCTGTATTATCTGAAGCCGGACAGTTTTCTTGTGAAGATCTACGACCGGATCAAGGCTCGGGTGAAGATCAATATCATCGAGGAGAAAAAAAGGATTTTCGGCAGAGGCAAAAAGCGTTATGTCACGAAGGAATTGAACATCCGGGAATTAGTTGCCATGACACCGGAGGAGAAAGAGGCGAAGGGTGTCGTGATTCAGGAAATCTCCATGAGCAAGCTGGCACTGGCCGCGTTTTGACAGATGAAGCTCACCCATAGAAAGCATGAGCGACTGCTTGCAGGCGGCGAAGGCTTTCTATGAGGGGAGCAAACGAACATGAGCAAGAAGGACGATAGTCCGGATTGCGAATGGTCGTTACGATTTCGAGAGTGCGTAGCACGGAGAAATCGATTAAGATAGAATAAAAGAGGACACATCAGAAATGAGAGTAGAAGATTTATCCACATATGAGATTATAGAGAAACGGCAGATCCCGGACATTAACAGCGTGACCTATCTGTGCCGTCACAAGAAGACCGGAGCAAGGGTGGCACTTGTATCCAATGATGACGAGAACAAGGTATTCTATATCGGTTTCCGCACCACACCCAAGGATTCCACCGGTGTAGCCCATATTCTGGAACATTCCGTATTATGCGGATCGAAGGAATTCCCGGTGAAGGATCCTTTTGTGGAACTGGTAAAGGGGTCTCTGAACACTTTCTTAAATGCCATGACCTATCCGGACAAGACTGTATACCCCGTGGCCAGCTGCAATGACAAAGATTTCCAGAACCTGATGCATGTCTATCTGGATGCGGTTTTTTACCCGAATATTTACAAAAACGAATCTATTTTCCGACAGGAAGGCTGGCATTATGAGCTGGAAGGTGACAACGAGGAGCTGAAAGTCAACGGTGTGGTCTATAACGAGATGAAGGGTGCTTTTTCCTCTCCGGATGATGTGCTGGAGCGGGAGATCATGAATTCCCTGTATCCTCACACCACCTACGGCTGCGAATCCGGAGGTGATCCGGAAGCGATCCCCGAGCTGACCTACGAAGAATTCCTGAATTTCCACCGGAAATTCTATCATCCCTCCAACAGCTATATCTATCTCTATGGCAATATGGATATGGCGGAGAAACTGACCTTTATCGATGAGCATTATCTGTCTGTCTACGATGCCCTTGAGGTGGATTCCGAAGTGACGGAAGAGGCGGCATTTACCACGCCGAATCGTATTGTCAGGGAATGTCCCATCGGCGAGGGAGAGGACGAGGAGGAGAATACCTACCTGTCCCAGAACTTCTGCGTGGGCAATAGTCTGGATCCGAAGCTTTACATTGCGTTCCAGATCCTGGACTATGCCCTGTGTTCCGCTCCAGGAGCACCCTTAAAACAGGCCCTGGTGGACTGTGGTGTGGGTAAGGATGTCTACAGCATCTATGAGAATGGTATCCGCCAGCCCTATTTCAGTGTGGTGGCGAAGGACACTTCCGTAGAGAAAGAACAGGAATTTTTACAGGTAACGGAAGAAGTGCTGAAAAAGCTGGTAAAGGACGGCTTCGACGAAAAGGCATTGCTTGCCGGCATCAATTATTATGAATTCAAATACAGAGAGGCGGATTTCGGTTCCTACCCCAAGGGACTTATGTACGGTTTACAGGTGCTGGACAGCTGGCTGTACGATGACAGACTGCCGTTCATTCACATTGAGGCCAACGAGACTTTCGCTGAACTTCGAGGGAAAGTGAAGACCGGATATTTTGAGGGTCTGGTACAGAAATATCTGCTGGACAATACCCATCGCAGCGTGGTGATCTTGCAGCCGAAGCTGGGATTTCTGGAAGAGCAGGAGCAGAAACAGCGGGAAAAGATGGCACAGGTGAAAGCTGCCATGAGTCCGGAAGAGATCGAGAACGTGAAGGAGACCTTCCAGAAGCTGACCGAATTCCAGGAGAGCGAAGACGCAAAGGAAGATCTGGAGAAAATCCCTCTGTTAAAACGGGAAGATATGAAGAAAGAGGCAAATCTGCCGGTGAACGAAGTGCGGAGCATTGGAGATACCACACTTTTGTATCATGATCTGTTTACAAACGGCATCGGCTATTTACGTCTGATCTTCAAATTGGATCAGATCCCCGGTAAATATTTCCCGTATATCGGCATTTTGAAGGGCTGCCTGGGACTGTTAAATACGGAGCATTATGCTTATGGAGATCTGTTTAACGAGATGAATCTGGTCACCGGCGGCATGGCTGCGGTAAATAATGTCTATGGCAAGCTGCAGGATACGGATCAGTTTATACTGACTCTGGAACTGAAGACGAAGGTATTTTATGACCGCCTTGCGGAAGCAATCGATCTGATGCGTGAGATCGTAATGACCAGTGATTTTACGGATGCCAAGAGACTGTATGAGATTCTGGCGGAGGGAAAGTCCCGGATGCAGGCACAGATGACCTCCGGAGGACACAGTGTGGCGGCCGGAAGAGCCTTATCCTACGGCAGTATTCCCGGAGCTGTGAGCGAAGAGATTTCCGGTATCCCGTTCTATCGTCTGATCACGGATCTGGAAGCTCATTTTGACGAGAAAAAAGAAGAATTGGTGGAAATCTTACAGACCTTAGTGAAAATGATCTTCCGTCCGGAAAACCTCATGGTGGATTTCGTAGGTGAGGAAAAAGCCGTGGCTCTTTTAGATGCTCCGGTGGAAGCTTTCAAAGTAGCACTTTATATGGAAAATGTGGAAAAAGAACATTACATTCCGGAAACCTCCCGGAAAAACGAAGGTTTCTTAACCTCCGGTCAGGTCAATTACGTATGCCGTGCCGGTAATTTCCGCAAGAGTGGACTGCAATATACGGGAGCATTAAGAGTACTCAAAGTCATGATGGGGTATGAATATCTGTGGGTTAATGTCCGTGTCAAGGGTGGTGCCTACGGCTGCATGTGCAGCTTCGGCAGATCCGGTGACAGCTACTTTGTCTCCTACAGAGATCCGAATCTGGGCAAGACCATTGAAACTTACGAGAAAGCTGCAGATGCCATTGCAGAGTTCACAGCAGATGAACGTACCATGACCCAGTATATCATCGGTGCGGTCAGTGATCTGGACGTACCCATGAATCCGGCGGCAAAGGGACTGTATTCCCTGAGTGCCTATATGACAGGACTGGATAATGCCACTTTACAGAGAGAACGCGACGAACTACTGGCGGCTACCGAAGAGGATATCCGTGCATTGTCCGCACATATCCGTGCATTTATGCAGGAGGATCTGCTCTGTGTCGTAGGCACGGCTTCTAAGATAAAGGAGGAACAGGAGAGATTCCTGAAGGTGGAAAATCTTTTTTAAAACGGCAAAAGGAAAGCTGCGATTTTGCAAAAGTGGTTCTGAATCGTAAAAAGATCAAATAAATAAAGAACTTTTGTGATATTATTTCGTTTATAGAGGTGAACAATAAAAAGTCAACAGCAGGCGGATCCGACAGGCTGTCAGGATGCCGTCCGCAGAACGGAGAGGGTTATGAAAAAACGAAATTTTGAAACAAAGATCATTACAGGGTTGCTCACTGCCGGCATGATATTATCGCTGACCGCCTGCGGCAGCTCATCGAACGGCAGTTACGGAATCAGTGATCTCATGGATGCGGATTATGCTGTTGCTTCCAAGGAGGCAGCTGCACCGGAGGCGTCCGCTTATGAAGATGGATTTGGCATGACAGAAGGGTACGATTCCGCAGGAAATGCTCAGGACACAAGTACTACAGTGCCTGAGGAGACTGCAGCCACAGCAGACCGGAAACTGATCAAGACCGTGAATATGGATGTCGAGACCAGGGAGTATGATAAGCTGTTAAGTGCGGTAGAGAATAAAGTAACAGAGCTCGGCGGCTATATCGAAAGTCTGGATGCCTATAACGGCAGTACATATTATAGTTATCGTTCTACAAGGAATGCCAATCTGACCATCCGCATCCCGAAGGACAGACTGGAGGAGTTCCAAAATACGGTCTCAGAGCTGGGCAATGTGACCAGTCGTTCGGAGAATGTACAGGATGTGACACTGACCTATGTGGATCTGCAAAGTCACAGGGATGCCCTGCAGACGGAACAGGAGAGACTGTTGCAGCTGCTGGAACAGGCGGAGAGCATCGAAGACATCATTACCATCGAACAGCGCCTGTCCGATGTGAGATACCAGCTGGAAAGTATGGAATCCCAGTTGAGAAGTTATGATAATCAGGTTGACTACAGCACCGTATACCTCTATATTGATGAAGTAGAGGTCTATACTCCGGTAGAGGAAGAGACCACATGGGAACGTATTTCTGCAGGCTTTATGGACAGCTTAAAGAGTATCGGCGAGGGTATTAAGGAAGCAGCCATCTGGTTCGTGATCCATATCCCCTATCTGGTGATCTGGGCCATCGTGATCGTGATCATTGTACTGATCCTGAAAAAGATCAAGAAGCGCACGAAGCGGATCCGGGCGGAGGAAAAGAAAAAATTCGCCGAAGAGGAAGCAAGAATGCAGAAGACTTTGCAGAACACGGCAGAGAATACAGCAGAGAATACGGTAGCCACACAAAACAGCAATGAGTGAGAATCTATAAGATAAGCCGGACGGACCGGCGGCTGACAGAAAAGTGTCAGGGAAAAAGACAAGAACAGGAGAAATGATAATGAACGAAAATCCGGCATACAAATCCGGCTTTGCCACACTGATCGGACGTCCCAACGTAGGAAAGTCCACACTGATGAACCGACTGATCGGACAGAAGATTGCCATTACATCCAACAAACCCCAGACCACCCGTAACCGTATCCAGACGGTGCTGACACTGGACGAGGGACAGATCGTATTTCTGGACACTCCCGGTATTCATAAGGCGAAAAACAAGCTGGGCGATTACATGGTCAATGTTGCGGAGCATACATTGAACGACGTGGATGTGATCCTGTGGCTGGTGGAGCCCACGAACTTTATCGGTGCCGGAGAACGTCATATTATTGAGCAGCTGAAGAAGACCAAGACTCCCGTGATTCTGGTGATCAACAAGACGGATACCGTGAAAAAGGAAGAGATCCTGGCGTTCATCGATACCTATCGCAAAGAACTGGATTTCCAGGAGATCGTTCCGGTGTCCGCACTGAAGGGAGACAACACGGATGTGCTGATCCAGTGTATTTTAAAATATCTGCCTTACGGCCCGGCATTTTATGATGAAGATACCATCACCGACCAGCCCATGCGTCAGATCGTGGCGGAGCTGATCCGTGAAAAGGCTCTGAGACTTTTGTCCGAAGAAATTCCCCATGGTATTGCCGTGACGGTGGAAAGCATGAAGGAGAGAGGCCGGATCTGTGACATCGAGGCCACGATCATCTGTGAGAGAGATTCCCACAAGGGTATCATTATCGGCAAAGGCGGACAAATGCTGAAAAAGATCGGCTCCCAGGCCCGCCCGGAGATCGAGGATATGCTGGAAATGAAGGTCAATCTGCAGCTTTGGGTGAAGGTGAAGAAGGACTGGAGAGACAGCGACATCTTATTGAAAAACTTCGGATATAATCCGAAAGACATTGAGATGGGCGAATAGAAAAACGAAATTTGCAGACCCTATTTTTACAGAGGATAATACACTGATAGAAGAGGGGGATGCGTAAGATGCAATTCACGAATTACTGGCAGCAATTTGAACATACCGGCAGAGTGGAGGATTACCTGAAATACCTGCAGAGCGCGGAAAAGGAGAAACCTTTGGCTGGTGCGGAATGTAAAAGCCCCCTGGTGGATTGCAGAGCGGAGGGGCGTACAGACCTGTCCGCAGGGGAGGATGGATCATGCAGGAATCCCTGTATGTAACGGGAATTGTATTAAAACAGACACCTTTCGGTGAATATGACAGGCGCGTATGCCTGCTTACCAGAGAAAAAGGGAAGATCACTGCTTTTGCCAGAGGGGCCAGAAAGCCCGGTAACCGACTGGCTGCAGCGACCAACCCTTTTGCTTTTGGCTCTTTTCGTCTGTATGAAGGACGGAACTCTTATACGATATCGGAAGCAGAGATCCGGAACTATTTTCCGGAACTGATGACGGACTACGTGGGGGCATGCTACGGTATGTATTTCGCAGAAGTGGCGGATTTTTACTGCCGGGAGAACAACGATGAGAAAGAAATGATGAAACTGGTCTACCAGTCGCTGCGGGCTTTGTGTGCACCGGCACTTCCCAATGAACTGGTGCGCAGTATTTTTGAACTGAAGGCCATCGTTGTCAACGGAGAATATCCGGGAGTACCGGAGGAGCGCAAACTGGAAGAATCCACACGGTATGCACTGAATTACATAGCGGAGAGTTCTGTGGAAAAGTTATATACCTTTACCGTATCGGACAAGGTTCTTGCAGAACTTTCACAGATCGCGTCGGAATATCGGAAGCGTTTCATGGACAGGTCGTTCAAAAGTCTTGAAATACTGAAAACTCTATGTTAAAATCGGTTATGGCTGGTGCCAAAAAAGGAGACTCATTTATGAGGCAGAATAGAATAAAAAAGTTTCTTACGGCAGGATTGTCGGGGCTTTTGATACTGTCCCTCACAGGCTGCGGTCAGGCGGCAAAGCTTCCCGAGACTGTAGTGAATACCTCTCTGGTGGTGGAGAAGGACGGCAAAGTGACCTCTTATCTGGTGAATACTTTTGACAAAGACTTCTACAATCTGGACGGTCTTACACAGATGGTGGAGGAAGAGGCTGAGGAATTCAATGCCACACATACAGAGGCTACAGAGAATCCCATGAATGTGAAAACGGTGCAGGTTTTGGGAGACGGAGCCATGGTGCAGGTGGTACAGGAGTTCGCCGATACGGACAGTTATGCCGAGTACAACGAACAGGACCTGTTCTACGGGACCAGAGTGGAAGCGCTGGCACAGGGACTCACGGTGAATCGGGAATTTGTAAACGCAGCGGACGGCACTCCGGCGGATTCTGAGAAGCTGGACAAGGCGTTGGAAAAGAATCATCTGATCATTACAAATGCAAGCGCATATATATACTGTCCTTATCCGGTGCTATATATCAGCGAGGGTGTGGTCATGGGAGAGGATGGGTATGTGGATGCCTCCCAATCCGATGGTGTCGTTACGATACTGATGAAAAAATAGGCTTTACAGTAATACAAATATAGAGCAAGAAAGGTTTGGTACTGACATGGAAAAGACAATGGAGAAAATCGTAGCCCTGGCAAAAGCAAGAGGTTTTGTATATCCCGGTTCCGAGATCTACGGAGGACTGGCAAATACCTGGGATTACGGTAACCTTGGTGTAGAACTGAAGAATAATGTGAAAAAGGCATGGTGGCAGAAGTTCGTGCAGGAGAGCCCTTACAATGTAGGTGTGGACTGTGCGATCCTGATGAATCCCCAGACCTGGGTGGCCAGTGGACATCTGGGTGGTTTCTCCGATCCTCTGATGGACTGTAAGGAGTGTCATGAGCGTTTCCGTGCAGACAAACTGATTGAGGATTTCTGTGAGGAGAACGGCATTGCCATTGAAGGCAGTGTGGACGCATGGAGCCAGGAAGAAATGAAGAATTTCATCGAGGAGCACAATGTTCCCTGTCCTACCTGCGGCAAGCACAACTTCACCGACATCCGTCAGTTCAACCTGATGTTCAAGACCTTTCAGGGGGTTACCGAGGATGCCAAGAACACTGTTTATTTAAGACCCGAGACCGCACAGGGTATTTTTGTTAACTTCAAAAATGTACAGAGAACTTCCCGCAAGAAGATTCCCTTCGGTATCGGACAGATCGGTAAGTCCTTCCGTAACGAGATCACACCCGGCAATTTCACTTTCCGTACCAGAGAGTTTGAACAGATGGAGCTGGAGTTCTTCTGCGAGCCCGGCACCGATATGGAGTGGTTCCAGTACTGGAGAGGCTTCTGCCGTGACTGGCTGCTGTCTCTTGGCATCAAGGAAGACGAGATGAGACTTCGTGATCACTCTCCTGAGGAACTGTGCTTCTACAGTAAGGGAACCACCGATATTGAGTTCCTGTTCCCCTTCGGATGGGGCGAACTGTGGGGTATTGCGGACAGAACCGATTATGATCTGACCCAGCATGCCAATACCTCCGGCGAGGATATGACTTACTTCGATGATGAGAAGAAGGAAAAATACATTCCGTATGTTATCGAGCCTTCTCTGGGTGCAGACCGTGTGGTTCTGGCATTCCTGTGCAGTGCTTATGATGAGGAAGAACTGGAAGGCGGCGATATGCGTACTGTACTGCATTTCCATCCGGCACTGGCACCGGTTAAGATCGGTGTGCTTCCTCTTTCCAAGAAGCTTAATGAGGGTGCAGAGAAGATCTATCAGCAGTTAAGCAAGAAATATAACTGTGAATATGATGATCGTGGAAACATTGGTAAACGTTACAGAAGACAGGATGAGATCGGTACTCCGTTCTGCGTAACCTATGACTTTGATTCTGAGACAGACGGTGCGGTTACGGTTCGTGACAGAGATACCATGGAGCAGGTTCGTATCCCGATTGCAGAGTTAAAGAGCTATTTTGAGGAAAAATTAAGCTTCTGATTATCGAAAAAACAGAAATCGTGAAACGGCGCCCTTTCAGGGACAGAGTTTCACGGTGAATGGAGAAGTTTGTAATCAGAACAGAATGAGGCGGCTGGAGTTTATGTCAGACCGCCTCTTTCCTGTCCATGCGGAAAACACATAAAGGAATGAAATATAAGATGGAAAAGAAAAGTATCATTCTGGCATCCGGTTCACCGCGGCGGAAAGAACTGCTGTTACAGATCGGAATCGTCCCAGAGATCATCGTGAGCCATGTGGAAGAGAAGATTACATCGGATGTGCCCGCGGAGGTCGTGATGAGCCTTGCAGAGCAGAAAGCTGTCGATGTCGCAAAAAACATGCCGGAGGGAAAGGTGATCCTCGGATCCGACACGGTGGTCGCGGCAGACGGTAAGATCCTTGGAAAGCCGAAGAGCCATGAAGAGGCATATGAGATGATAAGAAGTCTCGTGGGACGGAGCCATCAGGTCTACACGGGCGTGTGCATTGTGAAAAAGGGAGCAGCGGGCGGAAAAGATACCGTTGTGTCCTTCTACGATGAGACGGACGTCCAGGTATCCGGGATGACGGAGGCGGAGATCCGGGAGTATGCGGATTCCGAGGAGCCAATGGATAAGGCGGGAGCCTATGCGGTTCAGGGATTTTTTGCACGGTATATCGAGGGATTAAGGGGGTCCTACGCGAATGTCATGGGACTGCCGGTGCATCTCGTGTACCGGAAACTGAAGGAACTGGACGCGATATAAGATTCGGAATGGAATTTTGGGGGTAACCGGGAAGGCGTGAAACAGTTGCCATCGGAAACGTTATGGTTAGTATAAAATCGGAGACAGAAATATGGGAAAATGGAACCGATGGGGAAGGACGCTTATGGCGGTCGTCCTCGCGGCAGCAGTTGTCTGCGGATGCGGCGTGAAGGAAACGCTGCTTTCCGGCAGAAAAAGTGAGAGAGAGTACGGGAAGGCCGAGACGATGGTGATCGTCACCACAGAGAGGCTCCGTTATGAAGAATTATATACAGATAAGATCTGGGATACGGTGGTGGACGAGTCCGGCACCACCTTCGGGGAGACTCTGATGTCCCAGATCCACGATTTCCTGAAGGAATTAAAGACCATGAGCCGCATGGCGGACGAAGAAAAGATCGCGCTCTCAGGAAAAGAGCGGGACCTGGTAAAGCAGGCGGCGGCACAGTACATGGAAAATTTAAAAAACGCGGGAGATGGTTTCGAAATTGACCGGGATGTGGTAGAATCTTTGTATGAAGACTACTGGAAGGCAGAAAGGCTGGTGGAGACGCTGACAGAGAGTGTCAATCTGGAAGTCAGCGACAGCGAGGCAAAGGTCATCACCGTGGATGAGATCGCACTCTCCGACAGGAATCAGGCAGATGAGACGTTGAAAAAGGTCCGGACGGAGGGAACGGATTTTCTGACCGTCGCGAAGGCGGTTTCCGAAAATCAGGAGATCGGGAAAAAGATATCCAGAGGCATGAGCCCGGATGCTTATGAGCAGGCAGCCTATGCCCTGTCCACCGGGGAGATCAGCGATGTGATCGAGTCAGACGGGAAATATTATATCCTGCGCTGCGTGAACGATTACGATGAGGCTGCGACAAAGATCCGTAAGGAAGAGATGATCCGGGAGAAGAAAAATGAGGCGTTCTACGAGATATACTCAGAGTATGCGGCAAATGTTCATCTCACGAGGGACGACAGTCTGTGGAAAAATCTTTCCATAACTGACGGGGAGAAGACGTCGGCGGATTTCTTTGAGATATTTGAGAAGGTATGCAGAGACCCGGATCATTCATGATCCCAGAAATACCGGACAGGTATGGGATCAGCCGAAGGCTTCGGTGACAGCTACAGCAGGAAACAAATGCGGAGGTAAGGAATGGTTGCATTAAAGATCGAAGAGCAGAAAGCGTTTACGGCAGGGCTTTTCATCGGGGAGATCTTTGATAAATTTCTGGTGCGGGAAGCGGAGATCGTGACCTACAACCAGTTCACCATCGACGGAAAGGTTCGTCAGGGCTATTTTTCTGAAGAGGAACTGGAAGAAAACAGGATCGAAGAGTACTCTTCATGGAAGACCTTAAAGCCGGTCTGCTACTCCTTAATAAAAGGAAAACGGCTTCCGGAGAGCTTCCGCATTGTATTTCAGATGCCCCCATCCGCCAGAGACCGGTTCGTTGCCGGGAAAGTCCCGGGAATCTATCCGGATCAGGTCGGCGGGCTTTACATCAATATCCAGTATGAGAACCACGAGATGATCTGCGTTACGGGGACGTCCATGAATCAGTTTACCTTGGACAGGACGTTAGAGAACGAGTGGGATGAGAATGTAAAGAAGTTCTTAAAAAAGAACGGGGTAGTCTTCAGTTAGGCAGCCGGTTCCTGTGGGCAGCAGGGAACGGGATGAGAAACTTGGGGAAAGGGGTTACTTATCATGAAAAAATTTGCAGAGCTTCAGTATGTCCGTCCGGACATGGAAAAAATCTTCGCGCGCGTATCGGGGGATATCGCGGTGTTGAAGGAAGCAAAGAGCTACGAGGAATTTCGGAATGCCTACATGGATTATGTGGAAGCCGACACGGAGCTTGAGACATCAAAGACTGTCGCACATGTCCGGAATACGATCAATCTTTTAGATGAATTCTATGAGGCGGAGATGGTATATTTTAACAGCCAGATGCCCAAATATGAAATTCTGAAAAAAGAGATGGGCGAGGTGATCGTGGCATCTCCGTTTAAGGCTGAGATGGAAAAAGAATTCGGCACGATCCTGATCCAGAATATGGAGGCCCAGAAACAGCTTTCTGACGAATCTATCGTGGATGATCAGGTGAAGGAAGCGGAGCTTGTCAGCCGCTTTATGAAAACGCAGGCAGCTGCTACCGTGGAATTTAAGGGAGAGCAGATCGGAAACTACGGACTCTTAAAGATCATGCAGAGCACAGACCGTGCGGAGAGAAAAGAGGCGTTTGAGGCATGGGCAAAGCTCTATGAGGGAATTGCGCCGACGTTAGAGGAAGTTTATGACGGTCTTGTAAAGGTACGTGCGGGTATGGCAAAGAAGCTTGGATTTAAGAGCTTTATTCCGATGGGATATCTGCGCCGCCGTCGTTTTGACTATACGGAAAAGGAGCTGGAGGTATTCCGGAAACAGGTCCGCGAGGTCGTGGTTCCGGCAGCAGCAAAGCTGTACGAGCGTCAAAAGGAAGCTCTTGGGATCGATACACTCTATTATTATGACGAATCCATCGCTTCTCCGTCCGGAAATCCGGTTCCGATCGGAGATAAGGAATATCTTGTCGGCGAAGCCCAGAAGATGTACCGTGAGCTTTCCAAGGAGAGCGGAGAGTTCTTTGATTTCATGATGGAGTACGAGCTTTTCGATCTGGATTCCAAGCACGGAAAACGTGCCGGCGGATACTGTACGACACTCCCGCAGTATCATGCACCATTTATTTTCTCAAACTTTAACGGAACCGACGCGGACGTCAATGTTCTGACCCATGAGGCCGGTCACGCGTTTGCAGGATTTACAGCGGCAAAATTCCAGAAGACTCCGGAATTATGCCATTCCACCAGTGAGATCAATGAGATCCATTCCATGAGCATGGAGCTCTGGACCTATCCATGGATGGAGAACTTCTTTGGAGATAAGGCGGAGGAATACCGCAGAGAGCATCTGGCAGACGCTCTTATGAAGATCCCGTATATGCTCTGCGTAGACGAATATCAGCATAAGGTATTTGAAAATCCGGAAATGACTGTCATGGAGCGGAGAGCAGTCTGGAGAGATCTGGAGAAGATCTACATGCCCTGGAGAAATTATGCAGGAAATGAGTTCCTCGAGAGCGGAGCATTCTGGATCAAACAGCAGCATATCTTCCTGTATCCGTTCTACTATGTAGATTACGCGATGGCACAGATGGGCGCCTTTGAATTCTACACAAAGATGAAGGAAGACCGGAAGGCAGCCTGGGCAGATTACTATAAGCTCTGTGCGGCGGGCGGATCCATGGGATACTTCGATCTTTTGAAATACAGCGGACTTCACAAAGTGCTGGAGGATGGTTCTGTGAAGATCATCCTGAAAGGTGTGTTTGAGGAGTTAGGGCTGTAAGAGTACTGTACGGAGAAAACAGAATTAAAAT
>OHCJ01000395.1_pt1 | contig 13496 bp, 6 predicted proteins | sample 1566821 | NCBI WGS metagenome assembly OHCJ01 (sample SAMEA3879545, study PRJEB24766) | human gut metagenome | biome: human-associated habitat; feature: feces | place: USA | collected 1985/1987 | reverse complement strand
CTTCTTCAGCGTCAATACCGGCAGGAAAATAAAAACTCCAATTACCGACATAACCAATCCCCCAATCGTACCTGCCGCCAACGGAAACCAGAAACCTTCTTTCTCCGCACCTATCATGAAAGGAATAAATCCCAGAATAGTAGAAACGACCGTCAGAAAGATAGGCAGAATTTTCGAATTCCATGCCTTGGTGAAGGCACGTACCGGTAATAACAGAGGATACCTTTTTCTTATCGCATTATATTCATTTAGAATATAAATACTGGCATTTACTGTAATACCGCAAAGTAATACAAAAGAAGCAAATCCCCCCTGATCAAAATTCAGTCCGAAAAGATAAAACGTAAGGAATACGCCGATATAGGATATCGGAATAACAAAAATGATAGCCAAAGGCTGTTTCAAGGAATTAAACAAAATAGCCGTCGTAAAGAAAATAATGGCGATTACAATCAACAGCAATGCGTATTGCTTGTTATCTTTCTTATTCCATGACCAGTAATCCTGCTCATTTTCGGCTGTATATCCCATAGGCAATATCTTATTAAATTCTTCCAAGTCTTTCTTCAACAGTTTTTTTCCTTGTTCGGAAGAACCGATATATTCATATTGCAGACAAAGCCGGTATTGCTGGTTTTCTTTAGCGACTTTCTGAGGTGACTGTCCCTTCCGGACAGTAGCGAAATCAGCCAGTTTATAAGAACGGCCATCAATAAAAAAGGGTATATTGACCAATCCCCATACATCATATCGTTGTCCCTGAACCGATGAAAGTTTCAATTGCTCCGTCTGACTGTCAAACAACACGTTACCACAATAAATATCCCTTCCGAAAACAGGGCGCAAAGCGGCGAACAGCTGCGTGGCTGTAATATGCTCTTTCGCCATCCTCAACCTGTCCAAATCCAGATAGAACTCGCTATAATCATCTTTCCACCAAGAGAACTCCGAATTTACCGTAACCTCTTTAATACGACGGTGTAATAACAACTTCTCTTTCAGCTGTTCTGTCCAATAAGAAAGTTCGTCATAATTATATCCATACAGTTTCACACGGAAACTTCCCGCACTCTCACGCACATCGTTACTGAAGCCCTGATCCTGCAAACCATATACACTCCAGCTACCACCTCCCAAAGTCAGTGCCTTACTGATTATATTAGCTTTCAAAGTATACGGGAATCCGCTCCGCTGATTTTCTTTTGTAAAATAAATCTGGATATTAGCCTGACGCGCATTATAGATATACGTCTGAAACTGCCTGATTTCCTTGAAATCGCTCAGATAAGTTTCCATCCTCTTAATCAGCACATTCATCTGCTCCAATGTACTGCCATTAGGCAACGTAGCATAAACGGAAAGCACCACTTCACCTTCATCACGATTGAAATAACTTCCCTCGTATACTTTTTCCGCAAAAAGACGGAGGCTGCCACCTAAAGCCTTGTTGATTACCGGCTTTACCTTATCCTTGAAGGTAGGATTATCAAATACCTTATTATAATATTCCACCCATTTACCTTCTCCTTCCATCTTCTCGGGCAGCATAAATACAGGCAGACCGAACCCCAGCAGCAATAATAGGCAAGCTATCACCCTGAAACGGCATAAATAATAAATCACCCCTTGATAGAAACGGGTAAAATAGACAGTCAACCGTTTCATAAAAGTGGGTCTGAGCAGAAAACGTCTTCTTTTTCTTCTCTTTTTCTTCTCCAAACCTATTTTATCAATCATGGACGGAACAAAGAATAATGCAACAAACAAAGATACTGCCAGATTGATAATGACCACCGCTGCAAAATCCTGCAAGTTCAGACGTATCTTCTCATCCAGAAAGAAAATAATAACCAATGCCCCGATAGTAGTCAGCGTGGCCGCCAGTACAGAAACAAACGCCTTCAGATTGCGGCGATGCAGAATATGGTCTGTCATCACTATCGTATTATCTATCACCAAATTCAATGAGATGGTAATACCCGCCAATGAATAAAGCTGCATTTCCAGACCAAATGCATAATAAAGAATGACGGCAACAGATATATTAACCGCCAGACTGGTCACAATCAGGAACAGATAACGCAGATTTCGTGTTATCAACGCTACAAACAGCAATAAAATCAATACGGTCAGTCCGGTACGGAAATAAATCTTATCCAATTCTTTCTGAATATATTCCGTAGCGTCATAACTGATATGTACCTCATAGCCCGGAGGCATCTTCTGTTGCAACTCACCCATAAGGTGCTTCACTTCCCCACTTAAATTTAATTGATTGGCAGTTTCCTCGGCCGTGATATACAGGTAGACAGAATTCAGCCCGTTTATCCGGTAATAACTTTGCGGTCGTTCTTCCACATGCCTTACCTTTATCAGTTTATCCAGCGTAACCATCGTTCCATCTTCGGCTTGCAGTTGAATGGCTCCCGGTTCAAATTCCATTTCTTTTTCAGTAGATGTACGTACCAGTCTGATCCACTCTCTGCCCTCCGCACCTTTTTCAATAGAACAGATCCCCAGAAACTCTTTTTCATAATGGCGGTTAATGGCCCGTTGCACAGCCTGCAGTGTGATTCCCAAACGCGAAAGCTGGTCACTGTCATACTCCAACTGCCACTCCATAGGTGTAGCTCCATTCAGTTCCACTTTATAAATCCCCTTCAACTGTCCCAATACCGGCTTGATATTCTCTTCCGCATACTGCTGAATCAAAATAGGATTGGCAGGCGCATTCAGTGTATAAGTAATAAAAGGTCTGGATGCCTTATCATCCGAACGTCGCGTACTGATTTGAGGATAACTCACCCCCTCGGGCAGCTGAGGCCAGGTCTGTCTGATGATGGTAGACACTTCAAAGCGGGTAACGTCAATATCCGCATGCTTGTCCAGTTCCAAAGAAATTGAGCCGCTGCCGTTATCCGAAGTAGAGTTCACCTTCCTGATTCCCTTTACTCTGGCCATCATCGCCTCCAGTTTACTGGTAACCTCCGCCTCAATAACCCGTGACGAATTGCCGGGCATACTGAAAGAAACAGTCAGACCGGGCAAGGAACGCGACGGCGCCAGCTTAACCGGCAACAGCGGTACTAATACCACCCCTATCAGTGACAGGCAGACAAATGTCACTATCAAGGTAAACGAGGAGAGGTTACGCGGATTACTCATCGATAAATTCCTGTATTAAAATCAAACTTGTCCGCAAGGGAAAAACCGGACTCAAAATCGTGCAGCGTCAGTTTACGTATCTTATAATAATTCAACCAATAATTCTGCAAAGCCGAAATATAATTTTTCTGCGCTTCCTGCTGGCGGTTCAACGAAAGAGTAAGACTATTCACATCCGCCTTTCCGATGATAAAACGTTGGCGTGTCTGCTCGTATGCCATTACGGCAAGATCCAAAGCCTCCTCCGCACTCGCAATCAAACTCTGCTGAATATTAAAATCATTCACCGTCATAATCACCTCTTCCTCCACACTCAGTTCTTCCTGACGGGCGGCAATCCTCACCACATTCAGATTATTTTTCGCCATATTATATTTACCCTTTCTCACCCCCCAGTCAATCAAAGGAATAGAAACACTGACAGAAACCAAGTCCTGTTGCAAAGGATGCCTGTAAGCATCTCCCAGTTTATCCGCCACCTGGTTAAAGCCCACACTGGCATTAAAGCTGGCATTGAAACGGGATTCTTTCTTTGTCTTGTCCACATTCTGTTCCGCTTCCAGCACATTCTGTCGTTGTTCCAGAAAAGTAGGATTATTCTCTTTGGCCCGCATCAACGCATCATCTACGGGAATCATCTTTCCTGTGGGACGTCCCGGTATATCCAATTCAATCACAGTATTCTTATCCAGGTTCAGAAAGGAAGCCAATGAAAACATAGCGCGTTTCAAAGCAATCTGCGCATTCTGCAACGTATTATGCGCATTCACTTTGTCCAGCTGCAATGTCAGCAAATCGGCACGTGATATGGCTGCTATCTTATGACGCTGGAGTCCGATGCTATAAAGGGTATCACTGGACGCCACATTCTCCTCCGCCAAGCGGTAATCCGCCTGTGCCATAGCCAACGCAAAGAAATAAGTCACCGCTTCTTCTGAAACCATTTCCGTGTTATAAATGAATTGCTTCTTCACCTTTTCATACTTCAACGGCTCTATTTTCCGGTCCCAACGAAAAGCATTATATCCCAACAGGCTCTGTTGATATCCCACACGCACAGGGATACTGGAATACTGTGTAGACTTTGAGTCACCGAAATTACGCATAAAGTCCAGTTCCGAATCAATATAGAAAGTACCGCCCGTCCAATCCAGATTCTGTTTGATACTCAATCCACCCGATGCGCTGAACATCTGTTGTTCACGATACACATCCATATCCTCATTCGAATCATAACGCTGGGTGATATAGCGATAATATTTAGCCGGAGTCAGATCCAGCGTAAGACTCGGCAAACGGTTCGCCTTGTAAGTACGATATTCCCAATATCCCGACAAATAAAGATTCTGATATCTGAAAGCGGACAAGGAACTATCATTCGCAATCTCTATCGTGCGTTGCAAATCCAGCTTCACCACCTGCTGCGCCTTTGCTCCGAGAGACAACAGCATACACCCCACCATCCATATGCTAATGTACTTCATTTTTGTCATGTTTTCTATAAATAAACCAATATATTAAAGGAATGATAAACAAGCTGACCAAAGTTCCCACCACCATAGAGCCAATCATGGCAATAGACAAAGGCTTCTGCATCTCCGACCCCATATCCGAGGTAAACAGCAACGGAACCATTGCAAAGACAGTTGTCAGCGAAGTCATGATAATCGCTCTCAACCTGCGCCTGCCCGCTGTATGAATGGCTTCCACCAAAGGCATCCCCGCTTTCCGTAATTCATTGATGGCATCCATTTTTAAAATAGAGTCATTCACCACAATACCACAAGTCACGATAATGCCTATGGCAGACATCAAATTCAACGTGTGACCGAAAACCCATAATGCCAGCAAAGCAAAAGCCGTATCAATAGGAATTTCCATCAAGACAATCAGCGGTTGCAGGAAACTCTCGAATTGCGCGCAAAGGATAAAATACATCAGCAACAAAGAAACAAAAAGAATCACAGTCAATTCCCCCATCATTTTTTCATTCGAAAAGAAACTACCCGAGAAATCCACTTCCCATTCCTTTTCCTCACTAACCACCTCTTTTACATTCCGCATCAGTTCCGGTGCATCCTTCACATCATAAAAACTTAAAGGAATATATTCTCCGTTCTTTCCCGCCGTAATACTCTTCAAATCTTCGGCGGGCACTACCGTCACCAGATTATTCAAAGGAATATGATTCACCTCTCCGTTACCATCCGCCATCGTCCGCACCAAAGTTTCACTTAATACACTATTTACACTCTTTTCCTCTCCGGCAATACTGATAGGCAGATATTGCTGATAAGAGCGTAAAACGGAAACCTTGTTTTCTTTAAAAGCCGTGCGGAGCACCCGCGTCAATTCATCATATGATACGTTATACAACAACAGTTTTTCTTTATTGATTATCAGATTCATCTGATTCCGGAAAGCGATGCCCGTCGGAACATTATCCGCCACCCGCGTAATTTCCTTTTCCAACCGCTGCAAATGCTCCGCATCCGGTGCCTGCGACTTATTCGCCGTATGGAGTTCCGCTACCACATCCGCTTCTCCTGTCACAAACAATTTTTCAAAGATTGTTTCGGGAGGTGAGAAAGTAACCACAGCCAACGGATATTTCTCTCTTATCTCCTTCTCTAATAATTCCTGCAATGAATAGATTCCGGATGGCTTTTCCGTCTTGAAATAAAGTTCCGCTTCGGTAGACGAAAGTTCACTGCCCCCGTTCAATATATAATCCTGCATACCCACATAAGCAGCATGCTCCGTTACCCGGTCGTCCACCTGTTTCATTAAATCATCCACCCGGCGGTTGTTCTCGTCCACATGGATATTCTCATTCCACTCTATCCTTGCCACCAGTTCATTCTGGTCAATCTGCGGCATACGCTCTTTTTCCATTACATAAAAAAGAAACACACACAGTGGAAGGGTTGCCAGCGTGCCGGTCACACAAAGCTTTTTATGTGAGAACACCCAGTCAATCCCTTTATCATAAAAGCTTTCCAGCCACTCATTTTTCAGCAGATTGTCAAAACGTCTGGAAAGAAATCCCTTACTGCGGATACCGACCTTATAAAACAACAGATACAATACGGGCAGCAACATAATACCCGTAATATAAGATATCATCAATCCCACCGTGATAGAAAAAGCCTGATCCATAAAAATAGCTCCGGCTATGCCACTCATAAATATCAAAGGCACAAATACCGCAATGGTTGTAAGGGACGAACTGAGCATCGGTGTAATCATTTCCGTCGTGCCCACGGCACACGAACGTTTCAGAGAATACCCCCGTTCACGATACTGCGAAATATTTTCCGTTACAATAATGGCGCTGTCTATCATCATACCTACTGCCAGAATCAAGCCCGAAAGTGATATCACATTCAGCGACACATGACAGAAATAAAAGAAAAAGAATGTGATTACAATAGAAGTAACCATGCTGATGCCGATAATCAACGGTGAACGGACATCCCCCAAAAACAGCACGGCTACAATAAAGATAAACAAGAAACCCAAAGATAGGTTCTGCTGCAAATTCGAAATGGTATAGTCCAGCAATTCCGTCTGATTACGGCTTACGCTGAATTCAATATCCGGATATAGAGAAGCAAAATAATCGGTTGTTTCTTTCAGCTTCTCTTTCATGACATCCATATTTTCATCGCTCTGCTTGATAATGGCCAGCGTCACCGCCCTTTTTCCTCCGGCTACGGAACGTCCCATCTCTTTTTGCGAAACAATATCTACTTTGCAGAGCTCTTTCAACTGCATAATACGTTCCCCCTTGCGGATATAGATATTCTTCACATCCTCCGGGGTACGAAGCAGGGTAGCTATGCGAATATTATATTCATAATAACCATCCCTCACCAGCATACTTCCCGGCTCTACATTATTGGCGGAAAGTGTATTCTCTATATCCTCCACACTGATACCTGTCATGGCCAGTTTATCTTTATCAGGAACAATTTGCAAAAGCCTTCCGGGCACTCCGGTTATATCCGCCATAGCCACTTCGGGTAACTGTTCGATACGGCGTTTCACCACATTCTCCGCCAATTCGCACAACTCCAGAAATTGTTGCTCGTCGGTTTCCTGATAAGCACCGTCGTTTTTCAAAGTCATATTGACATAAAGTACAGGAATATCCGTTGCACTTGCTTTGATAGCCTTGGGACGTGTCACTTCCTTGGGAAGACTGTTCATAGCGGCATCTATCTTCTCATTCACCTCTATAAATGCCAGGTCGGTATTCACTCCAAAGTCAAATTCCAGACGGATCACACCCGCCCCGTCACGGGTTTCACTTTTTATTTCTCTCAGTCCGGCCACTTGCAGCAACTGTCTGCGCACAGGGGTAACCACCGTATTCTCCAGTTCGCGTGCCGATGAATTCTCGCCCGTTACCTGTATGGTAATCTGCGGTATGGCAATATCGGGCAGCAAAGATACAGGCAGCGAAAAGTAGGTCACCAACCCGACAATAAAACAGGCGGTAAAAGCCATCAGCACCGCAATGGGCCGTTGCAATAAGAACTTAACCATACCTTTAATTTTTAATTACCCTCACCGGTGCTTCATGAGCCAGATTCACATTTCCGGTAGTTATCACCTCCATACCTTCTTCCAGTCCGTCTGTGACAGTATATTCCTCCATATTCTCCAATCCCGTATGCACATAGTTCCACATAGCTTTACCCTCTTTCAGTGTAAATACCACCTGTTTGCCGGAACGTAGTACAACCGCCGTTTTGGGGATAACCAGTTGTTCGCCCACAGAACGCTTCACGCTTACCCTTACATTCATGCCGTCGAACAATTTATTACTCCCGTTCACTCGCGCCTTTATCCGTACCATTCCATTCTCGTCCACCAGCGGATTAATCTCACTGATACTTCCCTGGCGCACCCCTGCTGCCGATGCATAAGGAGTAATCTCCACCTTATCCCCCACTTTCAGCAATGGCAGCTCATTTTCAAGTACGGTGAAATCCACCTCCATATTTCCGGCATTGATTACCCGGCAGAAAGGCTCGGAAGTTTTGGGCATATTATATCTCTTTTCAAAGAGGTTGGCAATCACTCCATCGAAAGGAGCAGTCAACGTAGCTTGTTCCATATCATATTGAGCAGATTCATATTGAGCTTTGCTCTGCTCATACCCGCTTTTTACTTTTGCCAGTTCCAGCACATCAGCAGGTATCACCTTCAGATTATCGGGAGCATATCCTTGTCCTATCAACACATCCTGCATCTCCAGGGTAGCCTGTGCCAAACTATTTTTATTCTGTACCAACGTATTGTTCAACTTAAACAAATCCAATTGGGCTATTTTTTGACCTTTCCGCACTATATCCCCGTTCTTTACCCAGATATTCGCCACCACTTCCGAGGTACGAAAATACAGGTCGGCATAATCCTGTGCCGTCACTTTCCCGTTACTGATCAATTCATGATTGAAAACCTGCTTTTTCAGCGGCATCACCGTCACCTCATTGGGTAAAGAAGGAAGAACTGTTTCCACCCCTTCTTTTTCCGTTGTTTCCTTTTTTTCTCCCGAGCAGGCAGTGAAAGAAACGGCTAATAATAAGCCTGATGCAAATATGTGTAATTTCATGGTCATATTTTGTGATATCTATAACAAATAAAAACTTTTTATTTTGAAAAAACTAATTTTCGGGTACTTTTTTTAATAATTCCCGTGCTTTCCGTCTCATCTGCTTGATAGCGGTAGATTGAATTTTCGGTTCTTTCTCCAATACCGTCTGTACCATCCGCTCCAATTTGTCACACCGATAAAAAAACGGATCCGCATATAGATTGGCCAAAAGATAATAAGGATAAATCCTTCCGGGCAACCGATGGACAGCACGCATAAACCAATATTCCGCACTATCATAGTGCTTCATGTCCTGTTCATTTTTCCCGATAATATTTAGTATCATGGGATCGCCACTCACTTTCAAGGCCTCTTTCAGTACCTTGTTAGACAGTTCGGGTTCATGCAGTTTATGCAAGGCATGGCCATACTCAAACATAAAGCGGGCATTCCCTTTCATTTCTTTCTGAATTTCAGCATAGCTTTCCACCGCTTGCTGATAAGCTCCCGAGTGGTAAAACATACGGCTTTTGGTCCATTGCTTACAAGCTTCTACAGTCTTGGATTTCTGCTGATATTTACAGAAACAGCCATAGCTTCCGATTAACAATAAAACAGTAAATAAAATGCGAGGCCAAACTTTCTCTAAAGGAAGAACACGGATACCGCAAGCTAATACTAATATAATCAAAGCCGAAACAAACGCTGGAAATTGTAATGGATAAGAAGAAAACGCAAATACCGCTAAAGATAGCAATGCGCCGCATAGTCCATAGATGCCTTGTTTATGACCTATGTACATGCTCCCACCTAGTATCAACAACCCGATGCAAAGCACAGGTATTCCCCAGGCAATGGCTACTTGCAGATATTCATTGAAAACATATTCGGGAGCACCTGCCACAAGTTCCTCCGTTGCCGTATAATTTCCGGCTGCAAAATAATTCTCCTGCGCTTGTCCGTAAGCAGCCGGAACACTGTTCCATCTGCATCCTGTCCATGGGTACTCACTGACAGCTTGGGCAGCAATTTTCCACATAAACAGACGGCCGTCTGCCGAATCCTTTTTCATTTGATAAATGCCACCCAATGCTATACCGCCCAAAATAAAGGTTACTATGGCAAAAGACACTGCCTGCTTACGATGATGCCTGATATAATGCTGAATTTCCATCTTATAGTGTATACCACAAACATAAATGGAAGAGACCGCTGCGGCTATCCATGCCGAGCGGCTCATTCCGGCAGGCAACACACAAAGAATCAATAGCATGACAGCTAAAGCAACATAATAAGGTATGGTTTTCTTACCCTCTTTCCGCTTTAACCATTCATACAGGCAGATAGGGAATATCATGGCAAGGTAGCCTGAATAAGGACCGGGATTATAGAACGAACCGGTCAAGGCATAGAGGGAATGGTTGGAATAGGTAAATCCGTATACCTGGCGGATGCCCCAAACGGCTTCTATACCTCCGTATAGAATAAACACCCATGAAACGACAGCCGACAGACATTCCTTAATCCGTGCCGGAAAAAGAAATATCAACAGGGCAAAAGCTGCCGATGAAAGAACTCCACAGGCATACATCCACCGCCAGTCATCCGCCAAAATATCGGATGACAGTGAAGACGTACTACAACACACCACGCTGAGACACAACACAACCGGTATGCCTGCCACCAATGCTGTTCCATATCTGCACAAGGGTCATCGCCCTGAAATCCTCCGGCAAACATGAAACGTCCCGACTCATTTTCCAACAATACGTAAGGAATATTATCATAATGCCGATACAAAATCCGTTCATCGCTTTCAGGACGATAGCTATGTACTTCCATGACTAAAGGAGCATCCGGTACGGGTTGCAGAACATAACTAAGAGCCGGTTCGCTGTCTCCAAAGAAATGGCGCGCTTTCGCTTTGAATAGCTGACGTTGAGTGACATATTCATCTTTTAAAACCGGCGTACCGAACAAGACCAAACGTAGTATACGTTCTTCTTCGGGCAACCGGGACAATAAACTGTCTATCATCGACGGAAAATCTTCCGGGGAAGCAGTCAACAGGGAGTAATGTATTTTATCACAATAGTTCATACACTTTCTTCTTAAAGAGAATTTACATATTCAGTTAATTCCTCTATTTCTTTCTTGGATACTTTCTTGTCAATTCCGTGCTTGTGAACTTCGAACACTTCTTGCATAGTGGCAGCACGTCCGTCAAACAAATAAGGAGCCGTACGCCAACATTCTACCAGTGTAGGTGTATCCCATCCTTTCTCAAACTCGACATCTTCACCAATCCGATGCATTTTCAGATCCGTATAGAAAGGACCGTTATGACAATCGCCACATTTCAACTTATCAAAGACTTTTCTTCCCGCCTTCGCTTTTTCCGACAATTCTCCATCTACTAAATACGGGCTCGGAACCGGGCGTAAAGACTTCATATACGCGTCCACACATTCGGCCATTTCTTCTTCCGGCTCATAGAACTGAATATACCGGAATCCTGCACGTACAGCTACTTCAGCTTTGGCACGAATACCCGAAATCATATTGGGAGGCGTCACGTGGCTATAAAGCAGGCTCTTGCAGTTTTTAGGATTCCCTACTCCATCGTTCATCAAATCCCAGTTCATACCGTCCGTACGGCCGTCTCCGGGATGACATCCGTTACAACTTTGCCACCCCTGATAACAATGTCCCGCATCATTAAAGTACTTCTCTCCTTTTTGTTCTTTCGTCTCGGTACGCCCCACATTCATATTAACGGCAGCTACCGAGAACGTATTCAGATCTACCATATTTAATACATCGGCGAAATAGGTAGGAATAATCAGTTTATTATTCGAGAGAAGAAGATGACGTGGTCCGTTGCCCTGCAAAGGAATCCTTTTGCGGAGTCCGTAAAGAAAAGTCAGGTCATAGTCCAAACGACCTTTATCCGCATAATTCCGAAACTTATCCAACATTCGGGAATGGTCGATTACGCTTATTTCATGTGTCCCGCTATGGGCTACGTAGATGTGCTTCTCATCACAGGCAATCCCCCACACACCGGCAGCGCCCCGGTCGGGTTCGTCCACCAATACGGCTCCTTCAAATTCCTGCTTTTCTACGTTGATGATACTGAAAGCACTTGTATTCATCCACCCCTGCTGTAATTGAGAGGTAGGTACCATAAAACGCCCTAAATTATGAGATACATAAATATACTTACCGTCGGGAGTAATACACATATCCCGCAAAGCATTACTGCCGTTTGCCAGTTGGATATCCTTTACTTTAGTGAAACTTTTCACTTCAATTACAGATACACAAGCCGCCACTATGTTCAAGTCCGCCCTTTGTGCCGGCAGAAAGTTAGCCACAAATAGATATCGTCCGTCCTTACTGAATATAGCGGACCTTGGTTCGCGTAAGACTTTCACGCCTCTGACAACTTTACACGTTGCCGGATCTATCTCACTTACTGTACCTGCAAATTGATTACATACATAGATATGCTTCTTGTCCGCCGAGAATATCGGATAGCAAGCTCCCGAACCGGTAGGAATAGCTGCTTCTATCTGTCCCGACTTCAACGACAAGACCTCCAACCGCCCGGTTTTCTCGAAAGTAGTCACATACGCTTTATCACCATCAAGTAAAACTCCTGTGGGAGTTTCCTTAAACGGGTACGAACGGAGCAAAGTTTTCCCGTCGGCAGCAAATACATCCAACTGTCTGGTTCCTTTCTGGGTCATCAATAATTCTCCTTTCTCGTTAACAGCAGTACCTGTAGTAAAGAAAGGAGGGTTTCCGGCTGTTGCCAAAGATATGCCGCAACCGAGCAAGCAAATTAGCAAAAAGTTCCTTATCATAATGTTTCGTATTTTTATAGCATGATCTTTTGTTATACTCTTCTATATCCTAGTTCTGCTGAGATTTGTCCGGCTATCTCTTTGATAATCTGCACCGTACTTCGCAACTGTTCCTCCGTCAAACGGTCTTTCGGTCCCGAAATCCAGATAGAGCCACAAGGATATCCTGTATAATTCAAGACAGGTGCGCCTACACAAATCACCCCGCTCAATTCTTCCTCATTGTCCAAAGCGTATCCCTGTTGATAAACCTTCTCCAATTCTTCCAGATAAACCTCGCGCGAAGTGATAGTACGGGAATTGTAACGAGGGAAAGTCATATAAGAAAGATAACGGTTCCGGACAGTGACCGGCAGATAGGCCATAATTGCTTTTCCCGGCGCAGAACAATGCAGTTCAAAAGGTTTACCGGGTGACAGGACAAAGCAAAAAGCGTGATCTCCTCTAGCTTGTTCGATAAAAATGCCTTTTTCATCGCCCAATACGCCAAAACAGGCCGTTTCCTTCACCCTGTCTCTCAAATCACGTAAATGTGGCAAGACTGTTTCCAGCAGATTATGTTCATTCAACGAACGGAATCCCAGAGTTAACAATTTCCGGGTTAATTTATACCGCTTCGTATCTTCATCGAAAGAAAGATAATCCAAACGTACCAATGTATTCAAGATACGGTAGGCGGTAGTCTGTGATATATCAAGTGCCACCTTGATTGCCTGCAATGTTTCTCCTTCCGATCTCGAAGAAAGATATTCAATCACCGCAATGCCTTTTTCCAGATTGGGCACTTTATAATTATCGTCTGTTTTTTCCAGACTTTGCTCTGTATTTTCCATATTTGGCAATCTGTTTTCCATATT
>OHCJ01000389.1_pt1 | contig 13681 bp, 7 predicted proteins | sample 1566821 | NCBI WGS metagenome assembly OHCJ01 (sample SAMEA3879545, study PRJEB24766) | human gut metagenome | biome: human-associated habitat; feature: feces | place: USA | collected 1985/1987 | reverse complement strand
CTACAGATATTAACATATACACATCATATAACGACAATGCTGTTTGGAATCTTCCTGTCGGCATTTTTTCTGGGAGTGAAGCAGGATAAGAAAAATATATTGCAATTGTTGTCATTGGCGGTTGTTTCAGGAATTCTATATGTTCTGTGTGTACTTCTCTTTGGAACAGAAACAGTAGATCAGATTTATCCGCTGATCGTGCATGCCCCATTGTTATTTGTACTGGTTTTGTATTACAAATTCCGTGTTCTTCCCTCTCTGATTTCTATTTTCACGGCATATCTATGTTGTCAGTGCAGCAACTGGATGGGACTGTTTGCTTTGGCTCTGACAGGACAGGAATGGTGCTATTATGTCTGTCGTATTCTGGTGACGGTGGGAGCTTTCATCCTTTTATGCCGGTATGTATGCCAGACCACAGCCATGCTGTTTGCCAAAACGGACCGGGAACTTCTGATCATTGGAAGCCTGCCGATCATTTATTACATTTTTGACTATGCCACGACCAAATTTTCCAGTCTGTTGTATTCCGGCAATAAGGCGGTGCCGGAGTTCCTGGGCTTTGCCATGTGCCTGACGTATCTGCTTTTTTTACTGGTATATTTCCGGGAGTATGAGCTGAAGAATAAGGCGGAGCAGTACAACGAAATGATCCGGATGCAGTTAAGTTCTCTGCATACGGAAATGGAAAGTACAAGAAAAAGCGAGCAGAGAATGTCCATCTTGCGGCATGATACAAGACATCATCTGTCGGCGATCCGGACACTGATCCAGCAGGGAGAGTCCGACAAGGCGCTGGAATATTTGAACGAAGTGAGCCAGACCTATGACGATACGGTGATCAAGACCTACTGTAAAAATGAAATGGTGAATTCGGTTCTGTCCATCTATAACTCCCGGTTTGAGGAACGGAGGATTCACTGGGAAGTGCAGGTCAGTATCGGGGAGAAGCTTCCCTGTTCGGAAATGATGTTCTGTGCGATCCTGTCAAACGTACTGGAAAATGCCATGCATGCCGTACAGGAACTGCCGCAGGAAAAGCGGCTGATACAGCTGGCTCTGTCCGAAAAGTCAGGACATCTTCTTCTGATGGCGAAAAATACTGTGCAGAATGCCCCGGTATTTATTGACGGTGTCCCGGTGACGGAGCGCTCCGGGCATGGACTGGGGGCCAGAAGCATCGTATATTATGTAGAAAAGCTGAACGGACAATACCAGTTCTTTATGGAGAACGGGGATTTTGTGGTCATGATCATCTTGTAAAATCAATAAAATGTTTTTAAGGCTCTTTCTGTCAGAGAAAGAGCTTTTCTTGTAGATGTATTGGGAAATTAATGCTATTATTAGGATAAAAGATACAGAAATATAGATATAACAGGAAGGGAGCAGACAGATATATGAAATATACATTGGATTATGAGAAATATGCGGAACTGGCAAGACGTGTGGCGGCGGAGGGAAGCGTACTGCTTCGAAATGAAGACGGTGTGCTGCCTCTGCAAAAAGGGCAGAGGGTGTCGATCTTCGGCAGAACCCAGTTCGAGCATTATAAGAGCGGTACGGGTTCCGGAGGTATGGTCAATGCTCCATATGTGACCAATATTACAGACAGTCTCAAGGAAGACGGCACCGTACAGGTGAATGAGGTACTGGAGGCACAGTACCGGGAATGGCTGAAGGATCATCCTTTTGATATAGGAGAGGGATGGGCCATGGAGCCCTGGAACCAGGAAGAAATGCCCGTCAGCGAAGAACTGGCGAGACAGGCGGCGGAACAGTCGGATCTGGCGATTGTGGTTCTCGGCCGAACCGCAGGAGAAGACAAGGATAATAGTGCTGCGGAAGGCAGTTATCTGCTGACAGCTGCGGAGGAAGAAATTCTTCGTAATGTCTGCAATGCATTTGCCAGGACGATCGTTGTGCTGAATGTGGGTAATATCATGGATATGAAGTGGGTCGACCGGTATCAGCCACAGGCTGTGCTCTATGTATGGCAGGGCGGCCAGGAGGGCGGCAGAGCTACAGTAGATGTCCTGACAGGAAAAGTGAATCCCGGTGGTAAGCTCGGCGATACTATTGCGGAAGATATTGAGGATTATCCTTCCACGGAGAATTTCGGGGATCCGGTGGAGAATTTTTATACCGAGGACATCTATGTAGGTTATCGCTATTTTGAGACCTTTGCCAGAGACAAGGTAAAATATCCCTTTGGCTTTGGACTGTCCTATACCCGGTTCCAGACAGAGAGCATGGGACTGGCAGTGCAGGGTACCGAGGCAACTGTCATTGAGAAAGTGACAAATGTTGGCAGTATGTCCGGCAGAGAGACCATACAGGTCTATGTGGAGGCTCCTCAGGGAAAGCTGGGAAAGCCGCTGCGTCAGCTGGCAGCTTATGCCAAGACGGAAGAACTGAAGCCCGGAGCAAGTGAAGAACTGATCCTGAAAGCAGAACTGACGGAGCTTGCGTCCTATGATGACAGTGGTGTCACTGGACATAAATCCTGCTATGTATTGGAAGCAGGAGACTATATCTTCTATGTCGGTACCGATGTGCGGAGTGCAAGAGAAGTCGGAAGAGTGACATTAGCGGAGCTGCAGGTCGTACAAACCGTTACGGAAGCACTGGCTCCGGTGCAGGCATTTAAACGCTTACGACCGTTCTTCTTCGGAGAAAACAAGCATGCCATCGCCAACTGGGAGGATGTGCCCTTACGGACCATAGATCTGGCGGAACGTATTTTGCGGGAAAGACCCACCCGGAGCGAATACATGGGAGATCAGGGATGGAAGCTGGCAGATGTCTATGACAAAAAGATTACGTTGGAACAGTTCCTGACACAGCTGTCAGACGAAGATCTGATCTGCATGACCAGAGGAGAAGGCATGTGTTCCCCGAAAGTTACCCCCGGAACAGCAGCAGCTTTCGGCGGTGTGACGGATGGACTGCAGCAATTCGGTATTCCGGTGGCCTGCTGTTCCGATGGTCCTTCCGGCATCCGTATGGACTGCGGTACCATGGCCTATGCACTGCCGAACGGTACGTTGCTGGCATGTACCTTTGATCCGGAGTTGGTGGAAGAACTGTATGAGATGGAGGGCATGGAGCTTCGCAAGAACAAGATTGATTCCCTCTTAGGCCCCGGCATCAATATTCACAGAAATCCGTTGAATGGACGTAACTTTGAGTATTTTTCCGAGGATCCGTACCTCACCGGTACCATGGCGGCGGCACAGCTGAAAGGCATGGGAAAATATGGAGTTACCGGAACCATCAAGCATTTTGCATGTAATAATCAGGAATTCAAACGGCATGATGCCAATGCTATTGTATCCGAGAGGGCATTGCGGGAGATCTATCTGAAAGGATTTGAGATCGCCGTAAAACAGGGCGGAGCCTACAGCATCATGTCCACCTATGGCCCGGTGAACGGACTGTGGACCGCAGGCAGCTATGATCTTCTGACAACCATTCTCCGTAAGGAATGGGGCTATCAGGGTATTGTCATGACCGACTGGTGGGCAAAGATCAATGAGGAAGGCGAATCCGGTTCCAAGAGTCAGACGGTACCTATGGTCCGGGCGCAGAATGATATTTACATGGTGACCGCAGACGCAGCATCCAATTCTAATAAGGACAACACTGCGGAAGGACTGGCAGACGGCAGGCTGACCAGAGCGCAGCTTATGCGGAATGCTGCAAACATCTGCTGCTTCCTGTTACGTTCCGTTGCCATGGAGAGGCTGCTTGGCAGAGAGGAAGAGGAGTGTACGGAGCTTCACAGTCCGGTAAGCACCGAAGGAGCCGGAGACAGCGGACAGGTGCTGGCCCGGCTGGAACTGCCGGAGCCGAAGACCGGCGAAGAGATGGAACTTCCGCTGGAGAAGCTGTCCACGAAGAAAGGTACTGGTGCGGTATACCAGCTGCGTTTCACGAAGATCGGACGGTACGAACTGGTATTCCGGATGAGTTCCACGTTGGGCCCGCTGGCGCAGCTGCCTATTTCCGTGTTCCTGAATAATACATTACAGCAGACCGTGACGATTAACGGCACGGAGGGCAAAGTGGTGGAACAGTCCGTCACGCTGGCAATCCGGCAGGACGGTGAGAAGTACATGAAATTGTATTTCGGAGAAAGCGGTATTGATATGCACCGGATGTTCTTGCGGTATGTGGGAAAGAACGATATCGAAAGCTTCCGGAATGAATAAAACAATATAAGCAATAAAAAGGCTCCGAAAGATCGGTATGCAGGCAGGATCTTCCGGAGTTTTTTATGCGTCGCAATTTGTAAAAAACCTTAACGGAATATTTATGCATAGAAACCAAAAGAAGAATTGACTTATGCCGATATTTCGGATAGAATCTACTCTTGTATGTTCTAAAGAAAAATTAGCAAGGAGGCAGGGAAAGTGGTAGCACAAATACTTGCAGTAATCATATTTCTGGCGATGTTTGTACTGATCGTCCTGGAAGTATGGGAGAGACACATTATCACATTAGGCTGCGGCCTGCTGACACTGGTACTGGTATTCGGACTGGGAATGCACAGTATGAGCGCAGTGTTGGAGACTTTGAACTTAGGCAGCTTTTTCACAAGTCATTTCTGGTACACGGCGGGACAGTCCGCAGAGGCTTCCAGTGGTATCAACTGGGAGACCATCGTGTTCGTAGCAGGAATGATGATCATGGTAGAGGGAATGGCCCGGGTGGGATTCTTCCGCTGGCTGTGCATGCGCCTTGCCAAGATGGTTAAGTATAAGGTCGTACCGCTGTTTGTCACCTTTATGGTATTATCCGGTATACTGGCAATGTTCATTGACAGTATCACTGTAATCCTGTTCCTGGCAGCCGTTACCATTGAATTGTCACAACTGTTGAAATTCAATCCGGTGCCTATGATTCTGGCAGAAGTGTTCTGTGCGAATCTGGGCGGATCCGCTACCATGTGCGGAGATCCCCCCAATATCATCATCGGTACTTCCCTGGGATATTCCTTCACGGATTTCCTGACCAATACCGGTGTGATCGCAGGCATTTCCCTGGTTGTGGTCGTACTGTATTTCTATCTGGTATTCCACAAGGAACTGCGGGCCAGCGAGGCAGCTGCAGCAGGCAGCAACCAGACCTACCCGGATCCTTCCGAAGCCATTACCGATAAAAAAGGATTTATTATCAGCACTATTATTTTCCTGTGTGCGGTAGTTCTGCTGGTGACCCACGCACAAACCGGTCTGACCGTATCCTGTATTGGTGTATTCATTTCTATCGTGACTTTAATTGCAGCAGGCAAGGACGCACTGAAACTGATCAGACAGATTGATTACAAGACGCTGCTGTTCTTCATCGGACTGTTTATGGTCGTAGGTGGCCTGGAGCAGACAGGTATCCTGAAAGTCATGGCGAACTTCATCGGAGATATCAGCAACGGCAATCTGATGCTGATGATCGCTATTATCCTGTGGATCTCCGCCATCGCCAGCGCATTTGTGGATAATATTCCTTTTGCAGCGACCATGATCCCGATTATCAGCAGTCTGTCTGCTGCCCAGAGCGTGGACCTGTCCATTCTGGCATGGGCACTGGCTATGGGAACCGATATTGGAGGAAGCGCAACTCCCATCGGAGCTTCTGCCAACGTAGTAGGTATCGCCACCGCAGCGAAAGCCGGTCATATGATTAAGTGGGGAAAATATTGCAAAGTTATGGCACCTGCGACTATAATAGTAGTAGGGATCTCTATGCTGATGATCTATGCAAGATATCTGTAAGATGTATTTGCAGAATACGAGTTTAAAAAATTTTGGAAATACATCCAGCCATAAGGAGGGCAGATCCATGAGTGAACAATTGATTATCTCCGTCAGCCGTGAATACGGCAGCGGCGGACATGAGATCGCACAGAAGCTGGCAGAGTATTACAAACTGCCGATGTACGATCACAACCTGTTAGACGAGGTAGCTGCAAGCATGAACGTAAGCAGCCAGGAGCTGGCAGAGTTCGATGAAACGAGACGTAACAAATTCCTGTACCGCAGTGTAATGGGAATGAACAGCTCTCCGGCAGACAATGTGGCCAGAATGCAGTTCGATTATATTAAGAAAAAGGCGGAAGCAGGGGAATCCTTTGTGATCGTAGGACGCTGTTCCGAGATTGTGCTGAAGGACAATCCGAATCTGATCTCCATCTTCGTACTGGGAGACCGGGAGGCCAAGATCAAACGTGTCATGGAGATCTATGAGCTGGATGCCCGTCATGCGGAAGAGCGTATGATCGAGAAGGACCGTCGCAGAAAGTCTTACCACAATAGCCATTGTAAGGTAAAATGGGGCGATTCCCGTAATTACGATCTGTCTATCAACAGCAGCAAGCTGGGCGTAGAAGAGACGGTGGAATCTCTGAAAAATTACATAGACGCAAGGCTTGCTCATAAATAAAGCAGACATAAGTCAACAAAAATGCAGAGACCATCTGAGGAAAGCATACGAAAGAAAATCGTGTAGCTGCCGCAGATGGTCTTTCTTGTTGGCGTTTCTTAAGAAATACCGGATAACATTTAAACAAATTTTAAGGATTTCTGTCGTGACGAATACAGCAGATTATGGTATTATCCTAGAAGATGAATAGGAATAAAAGAGTGCAAAATCAGGTATGTGGAAGTGAGGTACAGGATGAGCGATAAGGAAAGAGACTCCATTCAGGAGATGGAAGATATACAAAAGGGTCTGGAAGCCTTTTTACAACAGGAGATGCAGGAAATGCAGGCATCCGGGGCGGGAGCCCGCCGCAGTACGGGGCGCCCGGCGGCGAATGCGGGGACACACTCTGCGGAGCGTGAGGCAGCCCGCCCGGCTCCGCAGATGTATGATATGAGGGAAGATGACGAGGAAGAGGAGGAACTGGATGTGATCGGATCCGACAGAAGAGCAGGATCCCGTGAGGACTATGCAGAGGACTGGGATGATCCCACATACCGCAGGAGACAGGCAGCCCGCAGAGAGACGGCACGTAAGACTTCAGAGAGTCGTAACGGTGGCGGCCGTAGCAGTAACGCTGATCACCGCAGACAGGAGACCTCAGGCAGAACCCGCCGCAGCAGACGGGATGACTATGTAGAGGACTATGAGGACGATTATAACGATAGAAAACGTTCCGGAAGAAGATCCGGAAAGCGTGAGGAGATAGACACGAAAGCGGATAAAAGGAACAGAAAAGGAAATAAAAAGGTCGCTAAGGGCGGCAGGAAGAAGAAAAAGTCAGGACTTAAGCGTTTCCTGATCGCAGTGGCGCTGATCCTTGTATTCCTGGCAGCAGGATTGTATGTGCTGGTAGGAAAGGTCTACGGAGAGATGAACTATGAGAAGATCGAGTCGGTAGCGTCCTCTCCCATGAAGGAAGAAGGCGTGACCAATATTCTGCTGATCGGTAACGATTCCCGTGAAAACGGTGAAGACGGCAGATCAGATGCCATGATCCTGCTGTCCATCAGCAACAAGACGAAGAAGATCTACATGACATCCCTGCTCCGTGATATGTATGTGGACATTCCGGGACATAAGGGGAATCGTCTGAATGCGGCATATTCCTATGGTGGCGCAGAACTGCTGATGGAGACTATTGAGCAGAATTTCGATATTCATATCAGCCGCTATGTACTGGTGAACTTTGAAGCATTTGCCAATCTGGTGGATGCAGTGGGCGGTGTGGATCTTGAGCTGACCAGCAAGGAAGTGGAATATGTCAACGGCTATCTGGTGGAATACAACATTCTGCTGGGAAGACCGGAAGGTACCGACTATTTTGAAGATACTTCCGGCGGTATGGTACACCTGAACGGACCGCAGGCACTGGCGTATTGCAGAAACCGTTATATCGGTACGGATTTCGGCAGAACCGAGAGGCAGAGAAAGGTATTGGCAGAGGTGATCCACAAGCTTCCGCAGGGAATGCTGACCAATCCCCAGGAGCTGATCGATGGTCTGATGCCGAATCTGACCACGAATCTGACCCAGACAGAATGCTATCGGCTGAGCCTTATGGCACCGAAGGTTGTGACCTATGATATTATCCAGAACAGCATTCCACTGGAGGGCACCTATAAGGATGCGACCATCCGTAAGATGGCAGTGCTGGAAGTGGATTTCGAAGCCAACAAGAAATTCCTGCAGGAGAATCTGTACGGAGACGGAGACATTACTTCCACATCGGAGGCTTCTGCGGAATGATATTATAATTGACGTATGAGAGTCAATGTGCTTGCAGGATTGACGAACGGCGAATGGGATCATGATAGTTGCGAAGCAACGGTAAGCACCAAAGATGCGGATCATGCTACGATAATGAGGGAGCAGCTTATGGGGTATCGAAAACAAAGGTTTGCAGCACTGTTCTGTGCAGCGGCAGTCATAATGCTTGGTGGATGTGGCGATGATCTGACCCAGCAGGTCTACATTCCGGGAAGGGAAGATCTGGCGCAGCCTATCGGCGGTTACAATGCAACTACGCAGGCTGGGCAGACGGCAGAAGATTCTGCTACGGGGGCACAGACAGGGACGGCTTCCGGTGGAGAGAACGCAACAACATCGGGATCTTGCCATGACTCCGGTGATTTGACGGGTGAACGTTATACGATCACCATCTCCGCAGCAGGGGATGTAACGTTGGGAAATCATCAGGAACAAGACTACAGTGCCTCCTTCCGTCAGGCCTATGATCAGGCGGAGGACGAAGGTTATTTCTTTGAAAATGTGAGAGACATTTTTGCGGCGGACGATATGACCATCGTGAATCTGGAAGGGCCTCTGACTACATCGGAACAGATGCGGGAGGGACAGACCTACTGCATCAAAGGGGATCCAGCCTATGCTCATCTGCTGACGCTGGGGAGCATTGAGGCCGTCAGCTTCGCTAACAATCACCGCCTGGATTATGGCGAACAGGGAAGCCGGGATACTGTGGTGGCATTAGAGCAGGAAGGGATCATTTATGCTTATGATAAAAATGTGGGTATCTATGAGATCCCGGACAGTGCGGCAGCCCACGGCGGAGAGCGGAACCTGAAAATAGGAATAATCTCTGTCAATGAGGTAGAGTGGGGCGCACAGGCGGAAAAGCTGATCCAGAACAATATTGAAACTCTGCGGGAACAGAATGTGGACCTGATCCTGGCCTGTTGTCACTGGGGGATCGAGAAAGATACTTATCCGGAGAATTACCAACAGGTACTTGGCAGAAAATGCATTGACTGGGGTGTGGATCTGGTCATTGGTCATCATCCCCACGTCCTTCAGGGAATCGAAGAATATAAGGGCAGATATATTATCTATAGCCTGGCGAATTTCTGCTTCGGAGCGAACCGGAACCCGGCAGATAAGGATACCATGATCTTCCAGCAGACCTTTACATTCGAAAACGGACAGAAGGTGGAGGACCGGAATGCCAGGATCATTCCCTGCATGGTGAGTTCTGTGTCCACCCGGAATGATTTTAAGCCTACTCCGGCAGCAGGTGAGGATAAGAAGAGAATTTTGCAGCGTATGAATGAATACAGCAGGGATTTCGGTGTCGAATTTGATGAAAACGGCGGGATTCTCGTGAATTAGATGAGAGAGCGGCAACGCAGAAGGGAAACGGTCCGATCATGGAAAAAGCATTTAAACTGGATTTTGTCAATGATAAAACAGGAAGTCTGTATGTGAACTGCTGCGGATGCTCCCAGACGGCACCGCTGCACAGCTTCGGACCGGCCTCCAAGCCACATTACCTGATCCACTATGTCCTGAGTGGCAAGGGACATTTCCGGTTTCACGACAAGGAATACCGGCTGGAGGCGGGTTACGGTTTCCTGATCCAGCCCAATGAACTGGCTTTTTATCAGGCGGATGCGAAGGATCCCTGGAGCTATCTGTGGGTGGGCTTTGCTGGAAGCCGCGCCGAAGAATACTTACACAGCATGGGACTGTCGGACCGGCATCCTATTTTTTCCTGTGATAAATCGGAGGAACTGTATTCCATTGTCCGGGATATGATGGAGCATAATACCTTTGGCATTGCGGATGATCTGCGCCGGAACGGACTGCTGGGAGTATTTCTGTCGGTGATCGCCGACAGCGCCGGTGTGGTGGCAAGGGAGGAAGAGGATAAGGGGAACCAGTATGTGAAAAAAGCGGTCTCCTTTATCCAGAGCAACTACTGTAACCCCATCAAGGTCACGGATGTGGCGGACTATGTGTGTATCAACCGCAGCTATTTATATACGCTGTTCCAGAACTATCTGGGGATGTCTCCCCAGCAGTTCCTTACTACCTTCCGTATTACCAAGGCGAGAGAGCTTCTGGACTCCACGAATTATCCTATCGAGAGTATTGCATTGTCCTGCGGATACAGCGATGCACTGGTATTTACCAAGGCCTTTCACGCCATGAAGGGAATGTCCCCTTCGAAATACCGCAAGGAAAGTCATAAGGAGAGCACAAAAGAACAGCTCCAGGAGGTCGAGGGCCTGATCGCCCGGCTCCTGAAGCCATAGATGAAACTATAAAACCAAACAAGAAAGGGTGCCGCTGTGCGACACCCTTTTGTATTTGACTATTTCTTACTTTCCAGATTTTTCTCTACATACTCCAGAATATAGAAATTATCCTCCGGCATCTGGCAGCCTACGATGAACAGACCGTTATCATCGGAGCAGCGGATGATACGTCCTTCCAGCACATTGTGATCCGGGAGAGCGAAATCATGGATAGTGACAGTGATCGAGGCATTCTTGCTCTGGGTGAAGATATTGTCTGTCGCCAGGAAAGCAAAGCCGTTGGCACTGATATTATCCATGGTAGCTGCATATTCCGTGTCGGAATTTTTGAACTTAATGGTGCAGGCATTGTCCAGATCCATACGGGGGTATTTACGGCGGTTATTGATCCTGGGTCTGGTATTAATGATGATTTTGAAGGCATGAGCACCCTTTTCAGGAGCGGGAGAGATGACTGCCTTGTCCCAACAATACAGGATATTACCTGCGGTGATCTGTAAGATACAGGAAGCGGTATCGGTGAGTGCAAGCTCCTTCTGACAGGATACCAGCAGACCTTCCGGAATCTGTTCGATCAGTTCTCCAAGGTATTCCGTATCTCCCTGACCGGCTAATTTCAGATCGATCTTCATGCCGGGCCGGATATCTTCGATACCCATGAAGCCGCCGATACCCAGATCACACATCATGTTCTCCATGACATCTTCAATGGTATTGATATTGGCAGCTGTCTCTTCATATTTACTGAGCATACGTTCACTGGTCTGGCTGGAGTGTGCAATACAGCCGGTGATGGTCTCCACGATGTTGGATACCTGTTCCATATTGGATACCAGCTGGGTATTGGAGCTTTCGACTTCTTTAATTGCATTATCAACTACCTGAATATGTCTGCCGAGCTGTGCGGAATCAGATGCGATCTGATTTACATTTTCACCGGTATGCGTTACCTTTTCCAGGGTAATCTGGATCAGCTTCAAGGTCTCTTCAATGGAAGCGGTCATCTTAGCGGAAGTAGCATCCAGACGGGACAGAGCTTCTCTGATCTGTCCGGAGGAAGCATGGGTTTCGGTACTTAAGGTACGGATCTGTTCAGCAACGACAGCGAAGCCCTTGCCTGCCTCACCGGCTCTGGCTGCTTCGATGGAAGCGTTTAAGGCCAGCAGGTTCGTCTGATTTGTAATTTTTTCGATGGTACCGGTCTCCTGCTTCACCATGCCAAATTCCTGCTGGAAATTCTGCAGGACATTTTCCAGCTCCGTAGAAAGCTCTGACATCGTGGTGGCAGTGCTTACCAGACTTTGCAGATCTTCTGCACTGACGCTGGAATGGGATTCGGTTTTCCCGACCAGAGATACCATTTCGCTGATGAGTGCCACAACATTTTCCACCTGGGCACGGATGTCGGAAGTCATCTGTGTGGAAGAGGTCGTCCGATCCTGTAGCATATGGTTATTATCCGTCAATTCATTCATACCCAGCATGACCATATCGGAACCGTGCTTGTTCTCAGAAGCCAGTTCTCTGACAACGGTAATGCCGTCCAGAATGGTATTGCTGGATGTCTTGACCTGTTCTACGGTGGTCACCACTCTGTGAAGGTCGGCTTTGATACTGTCGGTCATGGCACCGTCGGACTCGTTCAGATGGCGGATGGACATGACATAGCAGATGTAACACAGGATGATACAGGACAGCTGCAGCTGGTAATTCTTCATATCGGAAGCACTGTTAAAGCCCAGCATGTAGCGGTAGACGGCAGCGCCCACAATGATCAGAGAGTTGACGATACCGCAGTTGATCATGAATTTCCGGTTCTTATACAGGACCAGTAAGCTTGTCACCGGAAGGATGTAAGTGAATGCGATGGGTGACGCTGTGGTACAGATTACAAAGGTATAGAAGATGCCGTAACCGACGACCAGATCGTAGCGGTAGAGCTCCGTTGCCCAGCCCTTTACACGTAACAGCACTTCGCCGAAGATCAGAGGCAGCCAGCACAATGCCAGGAAAATAAGGTAAGAAGTGGTGGGATATAATCCCCCGGACGCATCGGAGCCATAGTTGGCACTCAGTAAAACAGCAAAAACGATCCAGATCTTACGGGCTTTCCGATTAGCTTTTTCTTTGAAAACATTTTCGTCGTATGTCATGATACGTATCCTCCTTTACAGTCATCTCCGGTATGTTCAAAAAAATGAATCAAATGGTGGATCACTTCCCTGCTTTCCGGAAGATCAGGGTAAAAAGCGCTGAACGCATGGGTCAGGCGGGGATCCTTCGGGTAGTTGATCAGTTTATGGGGCATCTGATGTCTGCGCAGAGCCTTTTCAAAATTCAGAGTATAGCTCTGAAGATTATCGTTGTCACTGGTGATCAGGAGACTGGGTGGCAGGCTGGTCACGATGTCCGGGTGCTCCGGAGATACATAGGGGGCAAAAGCACTTTTTTTATAATGCCGGCCGTAGAGATATCTGGGGAGGAAAAGTCCGATCTGATCCAGGCGGTTCGTATAGAACATACCGCTGACCAGACCAAGTGCCCGGACTGGCAGGTCAGAAGGGGTTATTCCGGCAGCCTGTGCCAGTGCAGTGCTTCGCTGCATGGCGATTCCATAAGTCAGCAGACAGGCACCGCCGCTGTCGCCGCAGGCATATATGTGGGAAATGTCACCGCCGTATTCCGTCAGATGATCCCGGATAAAATCCAGTGCCAGATGCAGGTCAGCCAGTTGGTCATAGAAGAGACAGTCCGGTATCAGCCGGTACTCAATGCTGAATACCAGATACCCAGCCTCACAAAGGGAGGCACAAAAGGGACGGTTGAACTCCTTGTTCCCTATGAGGAGGCCTCCGCCATGTACGTTGACGATGACCGGGAGAATCTCTCCGTCCCGTCCCCTGGGACGGTAGACATCCAGACGATGTGCCGGAACATGCTTCTCGTCATAGAAAATATCCGATTGTAGGAAAACATCTTCCGGAAGAGGATATTCTTTACCCCTGGAAGCGCAGCTTTGTTCGAATGCCGCCCGCTGCTTATAGAACATTTCACATATAAAGCTTTTCATGTGTACTCCTGATTCTGACTGTATATGTTTCAAAAAAGGAAAGTATTTGTCGAAAAATAGCGATATGCAGTCTTTAAAA
>OHCJ01000388.1_pt1 | contig 13696 bp, 11 predicted proteins | sample 1566821 | NCBI WGS metagenome assembly OHCJ01 (sample SAMEA3879545, study PRJEB24766) | human gut metagenome | biome: human-associated habitat; feature: feces | place: USA | collected 1985/1987 | reverse complement strand
CAGCACGTCAGAGATGGTCTTTTCCTTATACTTTACCTCCAGCGTCTCGCGGTTATAGCGCGCGCCCTTGCATACCTCACAGGGCACATAAACATCCGGCAGGAAGTGCATCTCGATCTGCAAAATGCCGTTGCCCTCACAAGCCTCACAGCGGCCTCCCTTGACATTGAAGCTGAACCTTCCCGGGCCGTAGCCGCGCATCTTTGCATCCTGGGTCTCGGCAAAGACGGCGCGGATATCGTTGAACACGCCGGTATAGGTGGCCGGGTTGGAGCGGGGCGTACGGCCGATGGGCTGCTGGTCGATGCCAATGACCTTATCCACGAACTCAAGACCCTCCACCCCGTCGCACTTGCCCGCACGGCTGCGGGCACCGTTCAGCTCACAGGCCAGCGTCTTGTACAGGATCTCATTGATCAGGCTGGACTTGCCGGAACCGGAAATGCCGGTCACACAGACGAACTCGCCCAACGGGAACCGGACATCAATGTTGCGCAGGTTGTTCTCCCGGGCACCTTTCACGGTCAGAAAGTTTCCATTGCCGGTGCGGCGGGTCTGGGGCACGGCAATGCGCTTGCGGCCGGAAAGATAATCGCCGGTGATGCTCCGCTTAGCCTTACAGATATCCTTTACACTGCCCGCCGCCACGATCTCGCCGCCGTGAACGCCTGCGCCGGGGCCCACATCCACGATATAGTCCGCACTGCGCATGGTATCCTCATCGTGCTCGACCACGATGACAGTATTGCCGAGATCCCGCAGGTTCTTCAGGGTTGCAATGAGCTTGTCGTTATCGCGCTGGTGCAGGCCGATGCTGGGCTCGTCCAGCACATAGAGCACGCCGGACAGCGCACTGCCGATCTGGGTGGTCAGGCGGATGCGCTGGCTTTCGCCGCCGGACAGGGTGCCAGCCGCGCGGGCCAGGGTCAGGTAATCCAGACCCACGCTCTGCAAAAACTGCAGGCGGTTCCGGATCTCCTTCATGATCTGACCGCCGATCTGCCTCTGCTTCTCGGTCAGGTTCGGCTCATTTTCGGCAATAAATTTCAGCTCATCCCGGATGGACATTTCGCAGAACTCGCTGATGTTCTTATCCCCAACGGTCACTGCCAGCACCACCGGCTTCAGGCGCTTGCCGTGGCAGTCCGGGCACTCCACGCCGGACATGAAGCTGCCGATCTCTTCCTTCATCCACTCGCTGTTGGTCTCCCGGAAGCGGCGCTCCAGGTTCTCCACGATGCCCTCAAACGTATTATAGTAGACACCGCTGCCGAACTCGTTGGTTCGGTGCATCTCGATCTTTTCGCCGTTGGTGCCGTAGAGCAGGGCGTTCACTGCCTCGGTGCTCATATCCTTGATGGGCGTGTCCAGCGTAAAGCCGTATTTTTTACCCAGACCAAGGTAGTACATTTCGCTGACAGAGCCCTCGGCGTAGTACCAGCCGCTGGCCTTGATGGCCCCCTGCCGGATGGACAGGTTCTTATTGGGCAGGATGCGCTCCTCGTCCACCCGCATGAACGTACCAAGGCCCGTGCACTTCTCACAGGCACCCTGTGGGTTGTTGAAGGAGAAGAGCCGGGGCGACAGATCCCCGATGGAGATGCCGTGCTCCGGGCAGGCAAAGTTCTGGCTGAAGGTCATGCACTCCCCACCGATGACATCGATCTCAGCGATGCCGCCGGTCAGAGCCAGCGCAGTTTCCAGCGAATCTGCCAGACGGCCCCGGATGCCCTTGCGCATGGCAAGGCGGTCCACCACGATCTCCACCGTGTGCTTGATGTTCTTTTCCAGCGTGATCTCTTCGTCCAAGTCATACAGATTGCCGTCGATCCTCACACGGGAGTAGCCGCCCCGCCGGGCGGCATCCAGCTCCTTCTGCTGTGTGCCCTTGCGCTGGCGTACCACAGGAGCCAGCACCTGGAATTTGGTGCCGTCCTCCAGCTTGAGCACGGCATCCACCATCTCATCCACGGTCTGCTGGCTGATGACACGGCCGCACACCGGGCAGTGGGGCACGCCCACCCGGGCATACAGCAGGCGCAGGTAATCGTAGATCTCGGTCACGGTGCCCACGGTAGAGCGGGGGTTGTGGCTGGTGGTCTTCTGGTCAATGGAAATGGCCGGCGACAGGCCGGTGATCTCATCCACATCGGGCTTGTCCATCCGGCCCAGAAACATCCGGGCGTAGCTGGAAAGGCTCTCCACATAGCGGCGCTGGCCATCGGCATAAATGGTATCGAAGGCAAGGCTCGACTTGCCGGAACCGGACAGGCCGGTCATAACAATGAATTTTTCGCGCGGGAGGGTCAGATCAATATTCTTCAGGTTGTGCTCCCGTGCGCCTTTGATGACGATCTTATCGTTTGCCAAGGTACTTTCTCCCTCTTCTCTGTGTCTGTGCATGGTTCTGCCTGCGCTCGGTCTCGGCATCCGAGTCCACAGTGGGGTTCTCGCCCCGGCGCAGGCGGTCGATCTGGTCACGCAGGAAGGCCGCATGCTCAAATTCTAGCAGCTTGGCGGCCTCCTTCATCTCCCGGGTCAGGCGCTCAATGGCAGCTTCCCGCTCCAGTTTGCCCATGCGGCGGGTATTCCGCTTTGCGTTCTCCGCCTTATCGCTGATCTCAATGCTGTCCGCAATGGCCTTGACGATGGTCTTAGGCACGATGCCGTGTTCTTCATTGTAGGCCATTTGGATGGCACGGCGGCGCTCGGTCTCGGTGATGGCGCGTTCCATGCTGTCCGTCACCTCATCGGCGTACATGATGACCAGACCCTCGGCGTTGCGGGCCGCGCGGCCAATGGTCTGGATGAGGCTGGTCTCACTGCGCAGAAAGCCTTCCTTGTCGGCATCCAGGATCGCCACAAGGCTGACCTCGGGCAGATCCAGGCCCTCGCGCAGAAGGTTGATACCCACCACCACATCGATAGAACCCAGGCGCAGATCTTTGATGATCTCCATCCGTTCAAAGGTATCCACCTCGTGGTGCATATATTTGACCTTGATGCCCTGCTCGGTCAAGAAGTCGGTCAGGTCCTCGGCCATCTTCTTGGTCAGGGTGGTCACAAGAACACGCTCGTTCTTCGCCGTGCGGGCGTTGATCTCGCCCAGCAGGTCAGTCACCTGCCCCTCCACAGGCCGCACCGAGATCAGCGGGTCCAGCAGGCCGGTGGGCCGGATGACCTGCTGCGCGATCCGGGTGCTGTTCCGGCGCTCGTACTCGCCCGGCGTGGCCGAGACGAACACCATCTGGTTCAGTTTGCTTTCCACCTCCTCAAACTTGAGAGGGCGGTTGTCAAAGGCCGACGGCAGACGGAAGCCGTATTCCACCAGCGTCTTTTTGCGGGCATAGTCGCCGCCGTACATAGCGCGCACCTGCGGCAGGGTCACATGGCTCTCATCCACAAAAAGCAGAAAATCCTCCGGGAAATAATCCAGCAGGGTGGTGGGCATACTGCCCGGCGCACGGCCCGACAGCACCGCCGAGTAGTTTTCGATGCCCTTGCAGATCCCCACTTCGGTCAGCATCTCGATGTCGTAGTTCGTTCGCTGCTGGATGCGCTGGGCTTCAATGAGCTTGCCCTCGGCGGTAAACTTCTTCACCTGCTCGTCGCACTCGGCGCGGATCTTTTCAATGGCCGCTGCCTTTTTATCGGCACTGACGATGTAGTGGCTGGCTGGGAAGATGGCCACATGCTTCACCACGTTCTGCCGGGTGCCGGTAACGGGGTTGAACTCCGTGATGCGGTCGATCTCATCCCCGAAGAACTCCACCCGGATGGCAAGGTCGCTCATGTAGGCCAGATAGATATCCACCGTGTCGCCATGAACACGGAACTTATTGCGGATAAAATTGATGTCGTTCCGCTCATATTGCAGGGTAACGAGCTTTTTGCACAGGTCGTCACGCTCCATCTGCATCCCGGGCCGCAGGCTGATGACCATGCTGCGGTAATCGATGGGGTCGCCCAGAGAGTAGATACAGGACACCGATGCCACAATGATGACATCCCGCCGCTCCGAAAGCGCCGCCGTGGCCGAGTGGCGCAGGCGGTCGATCTCATCGTTGATGGCGCTGTCCTTTTCAATGTAGGTATCGGTGCTGGGGATGTAGGCTTCGGGCTGGTAGTAATCGTAGTAGGAAACAAAATACTCCACCGCATTGTCCGGGAAGAACGAGCGGAACTCGGTGCAGAGCTGGGCCGCCAGCGTCTTATTATGGGCCAGCACCAGCGTGGGGCGGTTGCACCGGGCGATCACGTTGGCCATGGTAAAGGTCTTGCCGCTGCCGGTCACACCCAGCAGGGTCTGGCAGCGGTCGCCCCGCTCAACGCCCTCTACCAGCTGCTCAATGGCCTGGGGCTGGTCACCCGTGGGGGCATAGTTGGAGACGAGATGGAACTTTTCATCGGCCATGTCTCGTTTCTCCTTTCTGTTCTCAGATAGAACTACAAATAGTTGTGCTTTTCATGTTGATTATAACACAATTATTTTATAATATCAATACGGCCTGAGCATCTCCCCGGTCTGGAAATCGTAGAACGGCAGGCGGTTGGCCTCCCGCATGGAGAAATATTCGCTCTCGGTCAGGATGATGTGATCCCGCAGATGCACCTTGACCAGCCCCAGTGCCCGGACGATATTCTCGGTGGCCATCAGATCCTCCCGCGAGGGCAGAGCCACACCGTTGGGGTGGTTATGGCAGAGTACCACACTGTCGGTACCGCCCTTGAGGGCTGCCGCCACCACATCCTTGATCTCCAGACTCACCCGGTCGCTGGTGCCGTCCCGCAGCCAGAACAGCCCCTTGATGCGGCTGCGGCCATCCAGCGCAGCCAGCAGGGCGCGTTCCTGCACAGTTCCGGCAAACTGTGCCATCAGGTATTCGACCAGCTGGTCGGTGGTCTTCATGCATTTTTTTCCGTTGACCGCACACTGGGTATAGTATCTGCCGACCTGCGGCAAAAGATGCAGCATCCGGGCGGTAGAGGGGCCTACCCCCTCCACTGTCAGCAGATCCTCCTCGGAGGCATCCAGCACCCCGGCAAAGTCTCCGAACCGGTCCATGAGGACATGGGCAAGGCCGTTGGTGTCCTTGCGGGTGTTGGTGATGTAAAGGACATATTCCAGCGCTTCGTGGGGTTCCAGACTTTCCAGTCCGTACTGCTCTACCCGGGCGCGCATCCGCTGGCGGTGCCCCTTATGCTGGCTGCTTTCCTTCGCCATGGTCATTCTCCTTTTGCATTATTACTCTAATAGTACCGTTTTTTCAGCAAAACACAAGGGGGCACAGGAAATATTCTGCGTTGACTTCAAAGAAAGGGTGGTTTATTATAGAGAAAAGGCTTTTTTATGAATCAATATACCCTCTCAGTCAAAGCCTGCGGCTTTGCCAGCTCTCCCAAAGGGAGAGCCCCTTGTGGCTCTCGGTCAGCATGTACTGAACCCGGGAGATGCATTGCCTCTCCCTTTGGGAGAGGTGGATTTGCGAAGCAAAGACGGAGAGGGCTTGTCTTTCATCCAACAAAAGGAACGATTTTATGAAACAATTTACTGCCACCGCAAACGATGAGGGCGTGCGGCTTTCCCGCTTTGTCCAGAGCGTGACGCGCGATCTCCCCACCAGCCTGCTGTACAAGAGCTTCCGCAACAAGCGGGTCAAGGTCAACGGCAAAAAAGGAGCCCCCGAGGATCGGCTCAAGGCGGGCGATTTCATTGAGCTGTACATCAACGATGAATTCTTCCCGCCCGAGGGCGCAAAGCCTGCAGCCCGCAAGCCTGCCCCCAAAAAGCATCAGAACCAGCCCAAGGTGACCGTCATCTATGAGGACGAGAACATTGCCGTGCTGTACAAGCCCACCCACCTGCTCTGCCACAGCGACCGCACCGGCGATGCCAACCTTGTGGACGCATTCACCCAGTATCTGGCCCAGAAGGGCGAGTACGATGCGGGCGGTGAGAACCGCTTCAAGCCCGGCATCTGCAACCGGCTGGACCGTGGCACCGAGGGCCTTGTCATCGCTGCCAAGAGCTACGCCGCCCTGCGGGACATGAACGAGATCATCCGCACCGACCTGCTCAAAAAGGAATACTACACCATCACCGTGGGCATCCCCCAGAGCGGGCGGTTCACGGCCTGGTGGGAGCACGACGAAAAGAACAACAAGGTCAGCATCCACGCCCACCAGGCGCAGGACGAGCACCGCAAGCAGATCATCACCGATGTGGATGTGCTGCGCACCGCCGGGCCCTTTGCGCTGTGCAAGATTGGCCTGGTCACGGGCCGCACCCACCAGATCCGCGCGCATCTGGCCTATCTGGGCAAGCCGGTGTTGGGCGACATCAAATACGGCAACCGCAAGATGAACGAGCGCACCGGCACCAAGACCCAAGCCCTCTGCGCCGTCCGCATCAGCTTCCTGGATATCCCGGAGGAGAACACCCTGCACTACCTCACCGGCAAGGTCATCAAGCTGAAGGACCCGCAGATTGTCAAACAGTTCGACGCACTGGATAAGAATAAAGAAGGAGCAACATCATGGCAGACCTGAACGCCTATTTCAAAAGCATCATCGACCAGGACCGCGAGGCCGTGGTTATCTGCGACCTGGATCACACCATCCTCTATATGAACCCTGCCGCTGTGGTGGATTACGGCAAATACGGCGGAGCCGCCCTGCTGGGCAAAAGCCTGCTGAACTGCCACAACCCCCATTCGGTGGAAGCCATCCGCAAGGTGGTCGAGTGGTTCGCGGCGGATGCCAGCCACAACATCGTCTATACCTACTACAATCCAAAGCATGTCCGTGATGTCTACATGGTTGCCCTGCGGGACGAGGACGGTACCCTGATCGGCTACTACGAGAAGCATGATTCCCGAAAAGCTGAAACTATGAAGCAGTACGATTTGTTCTGACAAAGAAAGGCGAACTCCACACAAAAAAGACTTTGCCGCCTACCCCCGTGCGAAGATGCTACTCTGCTATACCTCCCGCATAAGCAAAACGAACGCCTGCCGGGCTTTTCTCACTCGGCAGGCGTTCGTACTTTTTATGGGGTCGATTCGTTACTTTGCCAGCAGCTCGTCAGCCAGCACATCCATCTGTGCCTCAGCGGCGGCATTGGCGGCAGAGCGGATGGTCACAACGGCATCACAGACGGTGATGTTCTTCATGCCGTCCAGCTCAGCACGCATCAGCTTTGCAGCCATGGGGGCCCAGGTGCCGTTCTCCATCAGGCCAACGGTGCGGCCCTGGAAGTTCTTGGTCTTGAGGTGGGTCAGCAGATTCTCCATCGGCGGGAAGAGGAAGCCATCGTAGGTGGCACAGGCCAGCACGATCCGGCCGCAGCGGAAGGCCTCAGTAACGGCATAGGAGACATCGGTGCGGGTCAGATCCATCTCCACCACCTTGGCACCCTTGGCGCGCAGCTTCTCAGCCATGGTGTGGGCGGCGGCTCTGGTGTGACCGTGGATGGAAGCGCTGGCCACCAGGATCTTCTCCGGCTCCTCGGCCTTGTAGCTGGACCACAGGTCATAGTAGTTCAGGTACTTGCTCAGATCGCCGGTCAGCACAGGGCCGTGCAGGGGGCAGATGGTGGCGATATCCAGCGCGGCGGCCTTTTTCAGCACGGCCTGCACCTGCACGCCGTATTTGCCGACGATGCCGATGAAGTAGCGGCGGGCCTCGGGCAGCCACGGCTCCTCCACGTCGAGTGCGCCGAACTTGCCGAACGCATCGGCGCTGAACAGGACCTTGTCTGCATCGTCATAGGTCATGATGACCTCGGGCCAGTGGACCATCGGCGCGGTGACAAAGTGCAGCGTGTGGGTGCCCAGCGGCAGGGTGTCCCCCTCCTTGACGACGACGCGGCGGTCCGCGTAGTCGGTGCCGAAATAGGCCTTCATCATGTTGAACGCCTGGGCGGACGCGACGATGGTCGTGCCGGGGTACGCCTGCGCGAACGCGGCGACGGAGCCGGAATGGTCAGGCTCCATGTGCTGCACGACCAAGTAGTCGGGCGTGCGCTCGCCCAGTGCGGCGGCGATCTTGGTGATCCACTCGTCGGTAAAATGGGCATCGACGCTGTCCATGACGGCGACCTTGTCGTCGCAGATCAGGTACGAGTTGTAGGCCATGCCGTTGGGCACGTCGTACTGGCCCTCAAACAGGTCAACAAGGTGGTCGTTGACGCCGACATACAAAATATCTTTGGTGATTTCCATACGTGTAAACCTCCCGAAAAATACCAGAGTTGTTATTCTGGACACAGTATAGCACAAGTTTAGGAATTTGTCTCGGTTTTTGGGAAAATAATTTTAGAATTTTTTAAATACAGTTGATAGGTAGGGGCCGCAGCTTTCCGGGGAAATGGCGTTCGCCTTATACGCTGAGGGCCGGGCATGCCCGGGCCCCTACATGGCGGCAGGAGTGCGGTGTTATCGCTGCCGCCCGTGCAGCGTGGCGGCTGCCGTCAGGTTCTGCGGAGGGGTCAAGACCCCTCCCTACAGAGCCGGAGGAAAGCGCGGGTAAAACAAAAAGCTCCCCGCCGATTCTTGGCGGGGAGCACAGGGATGTTTACCTGAAAATTATACGCGCGTTTTCAGAACCTCGTGCGCGGGCACGGGGGCGTCGATGGGACGGGGCGTGCCCTCGACCCACTGGATGGCCTTCTTGGGGCACTTGCTGACGCAGGTGCCGCAGCCGTTGCACTTGGTATAGTCGATGACAGCGACGTTGTCCTTCAGGAAGATCGCCTGATTCGGGCAGTTGCGCACGCAGAGGCCGCAGGCAATGCAGCCCACCTTACAGGTCTTGTTGACCAGCGCGCCCTTGTCCTTGTTGGAGCACATGACCGCGGGCTGCGGGGCAATGGGCTTCATCTGGATGACGTGGCGCGGGCAGGTCACGGTGCAGGCCGTGCAGCCGGTGCACTTTTTGCGGTCCACGACGGCCACGCCATTGATGACGTGGATGGCGTCAAACTTGCACGCGCGGGTGCAGTCGCCCAGACCCAGGCAGCCATAGGCGCAGGCGCTGGGGCCGCCCGCAATGGAGGCCGCAGCAGCGCAGGTCTGGATGCCCTGGTAGTCAAACCGCTTGCCGCAGTTCTCGCCGCCCGCACAGATGACGGTGGCGCGCAGGCTGGGGCGGTCGTCGGTGGCATTGCCCATGATGGTGTTGATGGCGTCGGCAGTCTTGTCGCCGCCCGGGGCACACTTGAAGGTGGGGGCACCGTTCTCCACGATGGCCTTGGCGTAGTCGGCACAGCCGGCGTAGCCGCAGCCGCCGCAGTTGGCGCCGGCCAGACATTCGGTGATCTGCGCAATGCGCGGGTCCTCATACACAGCCATGAACTTGGAGGCCAGCACAAGGATCACGCCGCCGGCCAGGCCCAGCACCACCACGACAACGATAGCAAATACGATCGGGTTCATTCTCTCCATTCCCCTTTCTTAGAATATCGCGTTGATGATGTTTTCGACCAGACCACCAAAGCCCATGAAGCTCAGGGAAGTGATAGCGGCGGAAACCAGCGTGATGGGCAGACCCTTGAAGCTCTCCGGCGGGTTGGAGTTTTCGACGCGGGAACGCACGCCGCAGAACAGCAGCATGGCGACCAGGAAGCCGACGCCCGCACCGGCGGCGCAGACAAGCGCCTCAGCGTAGGCCAGGCCGAAGCCGAACTCGGCCACAACGGCGGAGTAGTCCTGCACAGCCAGGATGGTGACGCCCAGCACGCAGCAGTTGGTCGTGATCAGCGGCAGGTAGACGCCCAGGGACTGATACAGCGCCGGGACGTACTTTTTCAGCGTGATCTCGATCAGCTGGACCAGAACAGCGATGACGAGGATGAAGATGATCGTCTGCAGGTAACCCAGATTATAGGCATCCAGCAGGAAGATCTGCAGCGGGAAGGTCACAGCCGTGGCAATGACCATGACGACGATAACAGCAGCACCCATGCCCGCGGAGGAATCCAGCTTTTTGGAAACGCCGAGGAACGGGCAGATACCCAGAAACTGCACCAGTACGTAGTTGTTGACCAGGATCATGCTGAAGAAGATGGTGGCAAACGTTGCGATCTGAGAACTCATTGTGCGGCACCCTCCTTCTGTTCTTCCTTGGCGGCGTCGATCTTCTCGAGCATGACGTCGCCGCAGCTCTTGCGCTCAATGGGCTTGTTCAGCTTGCGCTCCAGCCAGACACAGCCGGCCATCAGGCAGCCAAAGACGAAGAAGCCGCCCGGCGCGGAGTTCATGACGGTCATGCGGTCCACGCTCTCGGGGATGATGGTGATGCCCATCCAGGTGCCGCTGCCGATGATCTCACGGATGGAGGACATGAGCAGCATGGTCAGGATGTAGCCGATGCCCATGCCCAGACCGTCCAGCGCGGAGTCCACGACGGTGTTCTTGCAGGCGAACATCTCGGCACGGCCCAGAATGATGCAGTTGACGACGATCAGCGCCAGATACACGCCCAGCGCCTTGTACAGGTCGGGCACGAACGCCTGCAGCACCATCTGCACGACGGTAACAAACGTTGCGATGATAACGATGTAGCACGGCAGATGCACCTTGGCCGGAATGACCTTGCGCAGTGCCGAGATAACGATGTTGGAGCAGACCAGAACGAACGTCATGGCCAGGCCCATGCCCACAGCGCCGGAAACGGTGGTGGTGACAGCCAGTGCGGAGCAGCAGCCCAGCACCAGGCGCAGAACGGGGTTCTCACGGATGATGCCCGCGGTAAAAACCTTCCACTTGCTCGGTTTTTCGTTCATCGTTACTGCACCCCCTTGATCTCATTGTTGTAGCAGTCGATGGCTGCGTTGATGGCGTTGAACGCGCCGTTGCTGGAATACGTTGCACCGGCAATGCTGTCCACAGGGCTGCCGGAGGCGACCTCTCCCCCGTTCCAGCCGATAAAGCCGGAGGCGAAGGAATCGCCGGAGACCTTGGAGCCGATGCCGGTGGTCTGGGTGGAGCCGTCGATGGAGATACCGGAAATGGCACCCTCGGCGTCAAAGGCAACGTAGACCGTGACGTCCTTGCCGGAGTAACCGGAGGCCGCAGCCTTGACGGCGACATCGCCGTTCGCGGTCTTGACAGCACCCTCGACGCTGGCGGTGGTCAGACCGTCGATGGCAGTCATGCTGTCGGTGGTCGTGCCCTCGGGCAGGACGGAGACATAGGCGGCCAGGGTCTCGGCTTGGGTGTTTTCCGCAATGATGGGGGCGGTGATGTCGTTCAGCACAGCCAGCAGCGCGCTGCAGACCAGGCAGATGACGACCAGCACGATGACGGGCAGCACAAGCTCCTTGAAAGTGCTCTGCTTCTCGGTGGTTTGCTTTTCAGCCATTATTCCGCACCGCCTTTCTTGGCTTTTTTGGGCTTTTTGTAGCCCAGCGGCGTCTGGTGGCCCCAGGCGTTGAACCACGGGGTCATCAGGTTGCCCAGCAGGATGGCGTAGCTCATGCCCTCATTCATCGAGCCGAAGTGGCGGATGAGGAAGGTGATGAGGCCGATAAACACGCCGTAGAACAGCTTGCCCTTGGTGGTGAAAGGGCTGGTCACGTAGTCCGTCGCCATAAAGACAGCACCGAACAAAAGACCGCCGGACATGCACTCGATCAGGGCGGTGTAGGCACTGCCGGTGTTGAGCGCAGTCAGCACAAAGACCGTGGCAACGATGGTCACGGGGATGGTGGCCTGGATGGTCCGGGTGGCAACCAGATAGGCGAAGCCCAGCAGGATGGCCAGCACGCAGACCTCGCCCATCATGCCGCCGCGGAAGCCCAAAAAGACGTCCAGCAGGGGCAGCGTGGTCTTGTCGGCCACGGCCAGCGGCGTGGCGGAGGCCAGCGCGTCAACGGCCATGTCGTGGTAGACGTAGGCAGTCATGCGGGAGGTGAAGCCGAGGAACAGCACGATACGGCCCACCAGCGCGGGGTTGGCGAAGTTGTAGCCAAGGCCGCCGAACAGCTGCTTCGTGATGACGATGGCGACGAACGCGCCGACAACGGCGATCCAGAGCGGCATGCCCACGGGCATGTTCAGCGCCAGAATGATGCCGGTGACAACGGCGGACAGGTCGCCCACGGTGTTGGACTTTTTCAGCAGCTTTTCATAAATGTACTCAAATGCCACACAGGCCAGGGTGGTCACAGCGACCAGCACCAGCGCCTGCACGCCGAAGATCAGACCCGCGGCCAGCACGGCGGGCAGCAGCGCAATGACAACATTGCCCATCAGCCCGCGGGTGGTGGATGCATCGCGGATATGCGGCGAGGCGGTAACGATCAGACGATCTTCCATGGGTTATTTGCCTCCTTTCCGCAGCTCGGCCATGTACCAGCCCTTGGCAAGGCCCATCGTCTGGCTGACGGGGCGCTTGGCCGGGCAGGCATAGGTGCAGCTGCCGCAGGCTACGCAGAGATCCACGCAGCGTGCTTTCAGCGCAGCAAAGTCCTTGTTGGCAAAGTCCTGCGCAATGACGACGGGCTCCAGACCCATCGGGCAGGCCTCGATGCAGCGCCCGCAGCGGATGCAGGCGGACGGCTAGGGCAGCGCGGCGGCCTTCTTGCTGAACAGCAGCAGGCCGTTGTTCTGCTTGAGAACCGGGAAGTCGGCGCTGGGTGCAGCGCCGCCCATCATCGGGCCGCCGAAGATGATCTTGCCCAGCTCGACGCCCTCCTTGACACCGCCGCAGGCGTCAATGACGTCGCGGTACAGCGTGCCGATGGGCACCTCGATGTTCTGGGGTCTGGCGATGGCGTCGCCCTCGACAGTGACGCGCTTCGTCACCAGCGGGATGCCGGTCTTGAGGAACTTGCCCAGCGTGGAGACGCTCGTCACGTTCATGATGACGCAGCCCACGTCGGCGGGCAGGCCCGGCTTGCCGGAGGGGCCGACCTGCGGCACCTCGCGCCCGGTGCAGGTCTCGACGAGCGTTTTCTCGGCGCCCTGCGGGTAGCGCATCGGCAGGCCCTTGACCTCGACGCCCTTCATCTCGCGGGTCAGCGAGGTGAGCAGGTCGATGCACTCGGGCTTGTTGCGTTCAATGCCGATGATGCAGTGCGGGATCTCGCAGTACTTCATGACAGCGGTGATGCCGGAGATGATCGTGTCGCTGCACTCCAGCATCTCGCGGCAGTCGGTGGTCAGGTAGGGCTCGCACTCGGCAGCGTTGATGAGCAGCGTGTCGATGGTGTTGGCTGCCAGCTTGACATGCGTCGGGAAGCCGGCGCCGCCGACACCCACCAGGCCGCAGGCCTGCACGGCAGCCAGCAGGCCGGCTTTGTCGGTGACGACGGGCGGCACACAGGCCGGATCAACGGTCTGCGCACCGTCGGTCTTGATGGCAACAGCCGTCGTCATCGCGCCGTTGACCATGCGCAGCGGTGCAATGTCCTGCACAGTGCCGGACACACTGGAGTAGATATTGGCGGATACAAAGCCGCCGGCCTTGCCGATCACGGTACCGACCATGACGGTGTCGCCCTTTTTGACGACAGGCTCCGCGGGCGCGCCGATGTGCATCGACATGGGAATGACGACGTGCTCGGGCACCGGCATCTTGTTGGTCGGCTGCCCGGCTGTCGCCTTCGCGTGCGGCACAGCGGCACCCTTGGCAGAGCACTTTAGGGACTTGAACAATCTGATTTCCCCCGTTTCTCTGATTTTTCTCGCCGCGG
>OHCJ01000379.1_pt1 | contig 13849 bp, 6 predicted proteins | sample 1566821 | NCBI WGS metagenome assembly OHCJ01 (sample SAMEA3879545, study PRJEB24766) | human gut metagenome | biome: human-associated habitat; feature: feces | place: USA | collected 1985/1987 | reverse complement strand
CGCCCGCATTTATTGCAGGGAACAATGTGCTTTTGTCTATCGACTGAAGAAAAATTCCACATCCCTTAGTCTCCTTAACCAGTCCGTGAAGTGCCTCATCACCATGGATATAGTCTATTTCCACATTGTCATGTGTCTCAAGATACTTATCTAAAATACCCTGGAGTATCTCAACCGGGAGGCGGTCACCTCTATTTGTGATATTAATTCCGGAATTCTTTATTGCGGTAGCGCCTGATTCAACATACTCAAATACTATCTCATCGCCCTCAGCGCTCTCAAGTCCTTGTTTTGTGATTTCAGCTTCGAAAAACGACAGCATGTCCTTTACATCAACATTTTTAAGCAGTCTGTGAATAGGCTTAAACCCAAGTGCCTCACTATGCAGATTACAGATTTCCACAAGAGCATGCCTTGCAGGATGTTTTTTCAACTGCTCCTCTGTGAATTTTCCTGATTTTTTGATATTTTCCCAACAGGTCTTCGCTGTTGCAAGGGAATGGTTTCCATCACCTACTGCAAACAAAAAGCCTCCACAGCTATTCTGTTTTGCTGCAAATGCCTCTGTCACCTGCTTTGCTGCCTCACCCTCGACAGCATAGCCGCGGATATGTCCGCCTCCCTGCATGAGCTCTGTATCGTAAAGCTTACGAAGAGTGTCCCTGATGGCATACACATACTCGATTATTCCATGCTTTACAGCTGCTATATTTACTGCATCTTCCTGTGTAGCACCCTGGCATCCATCAATCTTTTGTCTGTCTATAGGATCATCAACAAGCAGCATAACATGTGGCAGCTCAATAGCTGCATTCTCTCTTATTTTTACTCTCGGAGGTATACGTGAGATTACTGTTCCCTCTGTTGCTCTGATGAGAGTCTTCTTTTTCGGGTCGAAATCATAGTCATCCAGATCAATAAGTCCTACTATTCCAAGACGAACCCCTGACTCCGTAGTACGCTCAACTAGCACATAGCCATCTGCCACCGCTTGCTTTAAGGTTCCATCTGTGAGATATGTCTCCATAGTGGTATTAATATATTTGATTCTCTCATCATCCGTCATTGAAGCATATTTTGTTTTTCTGCCGGTTTCTTTGTCATTTTTGACACCATCCCCTGACGAATTGCAATCATTCTCCTGTTTCGTAATTGTTCCCAGATATATTTCGGGAAATACCACATTAAGCGTTGATGGTGCATCAGCCACATGCTTTTCCACAGCATCCCAATAATCAGCCTGACTTGTGAACTGGTCACAGGCAATAACTGACCATTTTTCCATATCTATACAATCGTTTGGCAAAAGAATATTTGCCGGATTTACTTTTATTTGCATATATTAAATTCCTTTTGTTGTTAGAATTCTTCCCACTGCATCATCTAATTTTTCTGCCGGTATCTCGCCACTGTTAACTGCAGACAACACTGCATTATAACTGCTCTCAAAGCCTGTTGAAACATAAAGCATGCTCATTCCTGCCTTAACAGCTGCCACAGCCGCCTCATCCTGTGTACATACCTTATTAAGAGATGCATCTGATAAATCATCTGTAATCAAAAGGCCATTAAAGCCCATGGTAGTTCTCATATAGTTTACGGCACCTGCTGATGTAGAGCATGGCGTGGTTTCCTCTCCTGTCACACTCTGGCAAATCACATTTCCCATCATGACTGCCGGAACACCTGCTTCAATTGCCTTTTGATATGGCACAAAATCAGATGCCTCAAGATCCTCAAGCTTGTCTGTCATCCAGAGCATTCCTGTCGCTGAATCTGTAGTAGCCTTTCCTTTTCCCGGAAAGCTCTTTGCTACAGAATTGATTCCTGCACCATTATAGCTGCTTACCTGTGCTGCAACACAGTCACCTACAGTCGCTGACTCGCTGCCAAATGCATATGTATCGTTATCTGCATTATCACCATATGCTATATCCGCTGTCGGTCCAAAATTCATATTAAGGCCATTGGTAGCCATATATGAGCCTATCTTTCCTGCACTGCTGCCCGCTGCGTCAGCATCTCCAAGCTGTGATGGTGCCTGCTGTGCCTCATATCCATTAGCTGAAGCAAGAGGAAGTCTTTCTCCACCTTCTTCATCAATTGCAAGAAACAAATTCACGCCTAGTCGCTCCTGCGAAAATGACTGCAGACTGCTCATCATCTTTATAACTGCAGCCTCTCCTGAGAAATTCTCCTGTCTGAAAACAAAACCACCAAGAGGATATGTACCAATAGCTGCCTTTGTCTTGTTACCGGCCTGAGTGAACTGTGATACACCTGTAATCTCCTCAGGTCTCGTAATGAATAGCTGGGCTACCTTTTCCTCTGTTGTCATAGAAGACAGCTTTGTCTTGACAGAATCTGACGGAGTAAATGCCGGTGCTGCCTGCTGTCCATCAGCTTGTACCTGCTGAATTCCATCCGTCTCCTGAGTAGGATTCTGTGTCTCCTGCTGGCTTTCTGTTATTTTCTTATTCGCCTTATTCCCCGGCATCACAAAATGCACTGCTCCAAATACCAGCACAACTATCAGTGCAATTACTTCTATTATGATGAGGTACTTATCTCCATTTTGTCTGAAGTTCATATTTAATCCCCAAAATTTGTATTTGTTAAATCGTTATTAGGCCCGCTTACTTTTCCTGATAATGCACTGCTGTATTCGTTTACAGTTGCACTAGGAGTATAGCCTGTATCACCTTCAAGGAACTGATGCACTCCTGTAGCCATGTCTGCAAGTGTAGTAGGCACCTCAACCCATGCACCATCAACCTTTCCACCATAGAACACCTGTGGATATGCTGTAGAATCCTCTACTGTATAGTCTGCAAGATTTTTAAATACTGAAAGAATCTCATCAGTATTATAGTTAGTATTGACATGTCCAATCAGATCTGATACCATCTTAATCTTTGCCGCTGTATTCATCTGCTTAGCTGATTCAAAAACCTTGAACAGCACTGTTCTCTGTCTTTCAGCACGCTTATAGTCTCCTCCGGCTGTATAACGTATTCTGGAATACGCAACTGCCTGAGTTCCATCAAGTGTATATGTGCCGGCTGAATCAATATGGGATGAGCTTGTTCCACGAACCTTATTGACCTCATCAATATATCCGTTTATCACCTTTGCCTCAGATGCATCAATATCCTGTACAATGCCTCCTACCTCATCTACAATCTCACCGACTGTATTGAAATTGACTGTAACATAATTCTTTATGTCTAAATCCAGATTTTTGTTAAGTGTATCTACTGCAAGCTCCGGTCCGCCAAACGCATGTGCATGTGTCACCTTCTGGTATCCATGACCATCAATATTCATCATACAGTCTCTGAAAATAGATACCATGCGGATTTTCTTAGCATCATGATCAACCCTGACTACCATAATGGAATCGGAACGTGTTCCTTTATCAAGCTGATCTGAGCGGCTGTCAACACCAAATAACGCAAACTCCTCAATACCTGATTTGTCTGTAGTGCTGTCATCCTCAGTCTGAGTATCGGCTTTTGTCTTAACTGCCTCTCCACCACTGCTTTACAAATATAACCTGCCCTTCTTTAGGAGAAGCCGGAAGATACACTACTGATGCGGCAGACGTGTACCCTATTACCACGGTATCTTCTCTATTCAAATACCATGTGTTATTCGACGTTCCTGTAATACACTTTCGACCAAAAATCAAGCCTCCGGCAAATAAATCATAGAAGAAACCGCCAAAGGCTGGTGCAGTCCCCGAATTAGAAGCCCGACCATAAACACCTGCCACGATTGTATCTACCGCATTTATATCCCATGTTCTTGCCGGAACATTTGCAAAACCAAGCCCAACAATAGCCCCACGGTGCGTATATCCGCTACTTGCTGGCATACCGTCCGTACCTGCCATATTTGAGAATATTCCCGTTGGTGACATATAGGAAACCGCATTAGAATAGTTAGGAGCATTTTTAGCCCTTGTTTCAAAAATTCCACGGTTGGCATCTATTGTCATTTTTGCACCAAAATCAACAAGCGCATAATCACCACCACCACTTGAAGATTCAATATAAATACGAGCCATTGAAGCATCCAACTCTATCCTATTGCCATCACCCATAGTGGAAACAATCTTACCACCCTTAATAAACCAATCTCCAATATTTGCCCCCTCAGCCAATAATAAGTTTGTGGCAATAGTTTCAAATTGCGCTCCAAAAGTATTCCATTTGCCTGTATTAGTCGGTACGAACCCAGTGAAAGTTCCAGCATCTATACGGGCTATATAGTATTGATTGTTGTATTTTACAGCATCCAACCGCTTGCTATTCCCGTAATAAGTCTTGGATGAATCATAAATACCCCTGTAAACAAGTACGGGGCTATCACCTTTCTCCCCCTTATCACCCGGCTTTCCATCTTCACCTTTATCACCTTTCGACCCCGTTACACATATTGCAGCCGTAGTGTCGCTCGTTCCATTCGTATAAGTGATAACCGAGCGTGTCCATATATACCATTTGTCTTTCCAAGTTGGGCGTGTTGTACTCCATGAGCCATTAAGTAATGAGGTTGCCGAACTGGATAGGTAGTATTGTTCAATAATAGAACTTACGCCAACACCGCTATCACCCGTAGAGCCTTTGCCGCCTGTAATACAAACCGCCTTAGTGTAGGTAGTCGTGTTGTCTGAATAAGATACTTTCGTTCTACTCCATATATACCTCCCATTTATCCATGTCGGGGCGGTTGTCTGCCACCCCGTAGTAGGCGCAACTGAATTTGACGTGCTTTGTGCATATTCCACATCTGCCAATGTCACACTAACACCCGGCTTTCCATCTTCACCATCATAAGGATTTACACGAATAGGGGTACTCCATTTCTGTATCATCAGGTCTGCTTTGCCATTCATTACGGAAGCAATGTCATTCACAGGTAAAGCCCCCATCAACAAACGTATATCATCGAAATACACGGCAGAGCCGAATACATCATCATCGTAAATAGCAAAGCCTACAGCCATGATATTAACGCTACCACTATGTAATTGCTCTCCGTTTTTGAATACCGTAACGGTACGGTCATTAAAACGGAATGCAAGGTGAAACCACGTATTAGGCGTGATTGCAATACTCTTTTCCACATAGTGCCTACCGTTATATCCGTTCAACATCCACTTGACTTGATTTTGGTCTGACTTCATCCAAAAACAGAGTGTAAAACTTTCCCCAAAGGGTAAATCATAAGGAATACGGCTCTCCATTCCACCACTCAGATTGAGGGCATATCTCGTTCCGTCTTTTACTACCGTCCCACCGCCCAGCACACCATTATAACCGTTACCCGAAATATCGGCAATGCTTGAAGTGTCGTTAGCTTCAATGGGCAAATGAAATTTGGTACGGTCTGCAAGCCCGGACTTCTTAGCCATTGTACACCAAATATATTCCAACGCTCCTACTTTCGGCATTTCCGTACTCCACCCTGTAGGGTTGGAAGAATTAACATCCAAATCGGGCGGTACTAAAGTCGAGCCATTTTTAGCGTAACGATACTCGTAATATTCGCCAGCTCCGGCATCCGTTCCACCTGTACCCGATTCACCTTTAATCAAAGCCCAAGTGTAATCCATCGGATTATCACTGTCTTTCTGCACGTAGTCGGTGTATTGCCCTATGTAGTCGCCCGGCTCTTCACCATTGTTTGCAGTGAACGACATTCCCCCGTTGTCCGAATACTTGATATGGAAGTATGGAGTACGCCCATCTTCACCGGGTAAACCGGGCGTTCCGTCTTGTCCTTTCGTGTCGCTCCACTTGTAAGCACTTGGTTTGTCGCTATCGGTAGGTATCATATCCACGTACAAACCCAACCATCTTCCGGGTGTTTCACCGTTCCCAGCTGTGAACGTTTTGCCGCCATCATCGGAATACTTCTTGTGAAGATAGCTACTCTTTCCATCTTCCCCCTTAATAACTCCAACATCTTTCCAGTTCGTACCATCCCAAATATAGAGGTTGCCCCCGATTAGATAAGCATCGCCCTCTGAATTTCCAACGGTAGGCAGTTGTGAAACATTATCCTTAGAACCTTTGATATTGATTGAAGTACCATCAGCACCACGCACACGGAAAGGAATACCCCACGCACCCTCCGTATCGGTCTTGGCGTTCTTTATACTCATCCAAACCACGTTTTCGGACGAAGTTCTGTGCCAACCTCCCGTAGAGCCATCCCCCGTAGGGGTGGCAGGCTTGGTTTCACTGTCATTATAGGTATAGAATACGGATAAACCGCTTTCTCCCTTATCCCCAGTAGAACCTTTCGCCACAACCGACCAATATACGGAATTGGTAGGCAAGTTGCCCATGCTTGGCGTGGGGTTGGTGTATCGGTAGGTACACGTTTCACCATTCGCCGTGTAAGTCACCTCATCCCCAGCATAGTACACGTACTTCGGATTATATGTGCCACGGAACACCCCGATATGTGAGGTGTCCCCACTATCAGAAAGCAAACGGACGTTGTGCAACGTTAATTGGCGTTTTGCCGTTACGTTCCAATCAATAGAACTTGAAGAATCACCGATACGGAACTTGTTGCCGTCCAAATCCAAATAGCACTCCTTATCGCTTGTTATAATCTTACCCGTAGTGATAGTGTTTCCGTTGATACGGGTAAATCCGTAGGTAGTGGTAAAGTCCCTGAAATCATCATCCGAATGCACCGACCCCAATATACCCACTTGGAAATAATAGTTGTTCGGGTCTTCGGTTGGTTCAACCTTTAGTTGTTCCTGTGTCACATACCAAATGCCATCCGTGCTTTTCTTGGAGCACTTGGCAAACACATAGTACCCCTTTGGGCTTGATAGAGTGAATGAGCCAGCCGCCATGTTCCAATGCTTGATTATCTCATCATCAATAGTCAAGTGAGCCAATACCCCGGCAGAAGCATCAAAACGATTGGATATTCCGTTTACGTTGGCTTGCAGTATCACATCTATCAAAACAAATTGTTGGCTCTTAGACCCCACCGTAAGCATATTGGTGTCAATGGAATTGGGCTTGATGTTTTCGGGGTCAAAATAACCATCCGTATCATACACCATTGTACGCAGTTCCTCTGTTGTACGCCATCCCCTCCGTGCCTTAGTCAAGTCCCGAAGCCGATTGTTTTCTATGATTGTTTCGTGCCGTCCAACATCCACAACCGTTTGAGTGATTGGGGAAATGGCTGTAATGTCCGAAAGGGTCAGTGTATAGTCATGCTCCACAAGCAGGTTCTTTGTCACCTTTTGGATGCGGATATTCTTTTCAATACCGAAACGCTCATCTTTCACGGGTACATAGTTACCCACATGAAAGACGGTTGTTTCGCTATCGCTTGGCAAAGCGTTCAAAAAATAGGAACGTTCAAAGGTAAGCTGATATTGCGCCCGTGCCTGTGTGCGTGGCTTGAACTCGTTATATCCGGCATACCATAAATCTTCCTCTGCATCATCTTCATAAGATTTAGGCAGGTGAATATCCGTAATCTTATACGTGTCACCCTCCGTTATTCGGTAAGCCTCGCTTTCAGTGGTAGGAATAGTTAGCCCCCTGTTGTCCGTAAATGGAATGAGCGTAAACCTTTTTGTTGCATGGTCGTATCCTCCCTTTTGCGCCAATTCAAATTGTTGTCCGGCTAATTTACCCGAAATGAAAGTAATCTTTGCCGATACCTCGTTAATCAGATACTTTGTACCTTTATCGTCTTTCTCGTTCAGGTCAAAGTCCATTGTATCATCAATGAAGCTGTTTATATCATCAACCACCAAAGCAGTAACCGTACCCGTCCGTTTCGGGAAAATATTATCATACGTCACAGCATCCTCATCACTACCCAGTGCATCCCTCAAATCGCCATCCTCCAAATAACGCTTGTTATCATCGGATATGCCTATATATTCGCTCTGAGGCGGTACTATTGTACCGTCCCATAGTTTGTGTTCCTTTTTGTTCAAACGCACTGGAAACGGAAGCTGTAGGCGTTCTGAATAGTCCCTGTAATCACTCCGAATGTTGGTCGTGCCACCCTCCACCCAAAGTCTTGTGATAATGGTCTTATCATCTACCTTTTGCTCTTTGAGCTTGTACAAGCCGTTGCCTTTGCCCCACTCAAAGAAAGCGTTGCCACCCGGGGGCACAACTTTTGCACCGAACTTTCCTATGTGGATGGTACGCACCCCGTCCTTTTGGGTAATGAGAAACTCCAAATCAAATTCACGGTCACTGCAAAGCATTTGCAAAACCTGTAGGCAATTGTTACGGGCAAAGGAAATGGTACGGGGTTCTGTGTCCGGGCAATTAGCTTCATCGAAAGCCCATAAGCCCGGATAGTCACGGCTCACGTTGTAGATAAGCACCTTTACAAAGTCCCGGATATTATAAGTGAGGTCAAACGTGCTTTTGCTGGATTTCCCGTTTGCATCGGTGTTTCGGTACAGGCTTTTCATCAGCTCGTACATCACTCCGTAGAAAGTGGCATCATGCACATAATGGTTGTCCGAAAGCATTTCACGGTTCACCTTAGTACGGATGGTGTATTCTTCACCCTCCACTATGATTTTATCTCCCTTGCCTAAATTAAGCAACTCAGAGGAAACAATGGAAAGCTGTACGTTATCATCCCCCATTAAGGAACTGTTTTGAGCGGCTGATTTCAGCGTACAAAACGGCTCTTTGGAAAACAAGCGTACCTTTTCACCGTTGCGCCTGATTATTTCAAGAGTTCCCATATCACAATAGCATTGGTTTCAAATTTTTCAATGTCTTCAATCACGCCCGAAACGATTATCTCGTATTCACCGGGTGTAACGTAAGTGTGTTCTATCGTTTGTTCGCTGCCGGACACATCGTAAGTGTGCGTGCCGTCACCCCAATAGATATTAAGCAGCTTGGACGAAGTGACGGTAATCGTAGCCTTGCCGTTTGCAGTTCCACCTATATATCTAAGCACCTTTTTCACAGGTTCATCTTCCACCATCTTTAAACGGAATGTACCCACCATCAAATCGTTGCTATATTGTCCCCAGCTCTTTTCCGGGTCTGCCTCATCCAGCAATTCCACTTCATATACCAAAGGCTTTGCCTTTCCGTCATAGTCCACACGCAAACGGTGGTTCCCCTCCGCATCGAATTGGGAAAAGAAAAGGTTTACCCATTCCACATAGGCGGCACGTCCCGAAGCCTCAATAAAGCAATCCAGTGTAATGTTGCGTTCCTTGTAGCGTGGTCGCTTCTTATCCCTTACAATACCGTGGTAATTGTCCCAGTTCACTTGCAAGGCTTCTTTGCGCTCCAACCGTCCAACCAATCCGGCACTTTTGGAAACGAATACCCCAAACTCCTTGAAGTTCTTTCCGTCTATGAAATATTCCACATCCGTATCTTTCTGCAACTCGAATATTTCACGGGGTTCTTTCGCCACGTCAAACAGTTTCACTTCGTCCAGCAAGGCTTTCGTCCCAAAAAGTGATTGGTCGTTGATGGAAAGCCCCGTTGGTGTCTTTGGTAATATTTCGCTGAATATCCGGGTCGTGTTCTCATAGACGGTAAACATATTGCCGGACTTAACGAAAGCAAAGAAAATCCAGCCATCGGGCATTACATCAAGCCATTGCTCTTTATAATTGTCTATACCGGGCATATTCAGCACCCAGCCTAACTTTTGAGAAACAGGCAGCACCCAAAAACAAAGTGTAAAATTACCGCTAAAGGGTATGGAACGAGCTGTTTCGCATTCGCCCGTACCATTCAAAGCAAGTGATTTACCCACTTTAGATTTCTTAGAAAAATCCGCACCATCCGATAAGGTGGCATCGTTGCGATACTGTGAAAAGTCGTAAGCTATACTACCGTCCGGGTCATCGAAAGGCAGGTGTAAAATCATGTTCTTATCCATATCAGTAAGTATTTTTATTCATTTGTCTAACTTCTATCCCCACTCCCTCTATATCCGCTTTGGCATTGCCATACAGATTCACAAGCACCTTTGCATCCGTTCCGGCTACCGCCACATACAGATACGAGTTATCGAAAGCGTCTATGGTAACAATCGCATTGTCCGACACGTTTACGGCACTATGGGAATCATGCCGTGCATATACCCGTGAAACAGAATAGCCGTCATACTCCAACATAGCTTTGCAGTCACCATTCAGCACCACATCGGGTAAATTCACCTTATCCGTAACCTCATCATCCACAAACACCCCGTAAACCTCGCATTTGCCTTTGAAGTGTTCCCGTATAAAGTCAAGCGTGGGGTAATTCTCCGATATACAGAAATCTATGCCCTTAATGTAAAGCTGTATCAGTTGCTCATAGTCAAGCCCCGTTCTTAGCTTCATTTGCCACATCCGGCAAAGCCCCTTTGCCTTGCCATCCTCTTTAAGTTGTTGTACCAGTTCCATAACTATGCTATTCCTTGTGATAAAAGTGAACTATCTTTATTTTCAATGCGCTTCAAAGTAGTTTTAATCTCCGTCAGCTCTGATGCACTCAACTTCGTGTTGGCGGCTATTTCGGCTTGGTAAACAAGTGCCTGCCTCATAATAGAGGTTTGGTCGCTTTGGTTTATGACAAAGGCATTCAACCGCCCGGCTATCACACCGCCCGTTTCCTCACTCATGGAAGTAACCGCACCCGTAAGGGGGTCTTGCTGTACGGTTTCTTCCTCCACATCCTTAATCCAATCACCAATACCCTCCAATGCGGAATTGAACAAATCCCCGGCAGCGTTCACCATCCTTTCAAATTCTCGCTTCTCTACATCGGTTAGTTTCCCGTCTTTCATGGATTCTCCCAAATAGAGAACGGCATCATTGATTCCCTTTGCCAAAAACTCACGTTTCAACGCTTCCACAACCGCTTTTTTAAGGACTTCTTTTGTCTTTTCGCCCAATGCTTCCGCTGCATCCTCACCTTTGCAATAAGCATCTACCAACGCATCGGCAAATTCATCAATGGCGGTTTTTACATCCGTTCCGGCAAGCGTTTCCATCATTGACCTATCCAAATCCTCTATCTGTTGGGTAATGGATTCTATTTGCTCGTTCCACTGTTGGATTTTTTCGTTATCGGTTTTCTTCTTATCCTTTTCAGCTTGAACATATCTCCGTTTTCTTCCGCATTCTTCAACTGCTTGTTGAGTTCCTTAATCTCCTTGTTGAGTTGAGCGTAACGGGCAAAATCCCAATTCTTCTTTGCTACGTTGGCTTCTTGTTCCAAAGCCCGTATTTGGTCGTTAATCAGTTGGATATTCTTTTCGTAGGCTTCACGTTGGCTATCATTGAACACCCAATAAGTATTATTGTAGGCTCGTTCCAAACGGCTGTAGGATTGTTCCAGCGCATCTATTTCCTTTTGCAGATTTTGAATTTTCTTCTCATACTTGGAATCATGCAATTTGGCAAATATGCCCACTACAGAAGTAACGGCACTTACCATACCCGTAACGCCTCCCAATATGTCACCGCTCATCATTTTACCTACAGAGGCGGCGGCATTTCCCAACTGCCCGAACAACTCCATTGCAGTACCTAAGCCGTTTGCCAAATCATCCTGTCCCAAATCAGAAAACATGGATGCAATGGCATTGCCGCACGTGGTAGCCGTATCGGTAATCGTTTCAATGGACTTGGTTACGCCTTTGGCGGCTTTCTTCATGTCAGCCTCTGCCTTTTTCACATCCTCATCCGTACCCTTCCCAGCAGCAACATTCGCTTTGGCTTCTGCCAGCTTCTTTTTGGCTTCAATGTAATCATCATAGAACGTGCCTAAAGCCTTAAAGGGATTCTTTGAAATAAGCGTTTCCTTTGCTTGATTCAAACTATCAATCAAAGCACGGTAATCTACGGGATTCAGTTTCAAATCCGCATCTTTTAGCTTTGTTTCAATATCAGCCACCAACTTATCTATTTCAGCTACAGAAAGGCTATCCAAATCGCCAAATAACTTCTTCCAACTATCCGATTGCTTTAACATATTGGCGGTAAGGGTGCTTAACGCTTCTGCCTCCGACTTGTTTACTTGGTTAATCCGTTCTTGGTCGCCCGTCTTTTGAGCGGCAGCACGCAGCAAGGCGTATTCCTTTTGGATGTCATTTCTTTGTTCCTCAAAGGTTCTGTAAGAGGAAAGTATCTTTTGCTGTACTTCTTCCTGTAACTTTTCATCTTCTTCTGAAACAAACAAAGTGGCTTCCGCTTTTTCATCAGCACCCACAAGCCCGGAACTTCCATTAGCCAGCTTCTCTTTTGCATCGGCTATGGCTTCCAACTTCTCGGCAAGTGTTTGGGCTTGCTGAATGGTCTTAGATACAGATTCCTTGAAAGAATCCATAGCGGACTTTGCCCCCGTGATTTCATTGTATTGCATATTAAGGGAAATAAGTTGGTTACTTTCTCCCTCTGTGAGTGTTCCGGCTTGTTGTTTATCCTTTAGAGCCTTGATTTCATTTTCCACATACTCCTTGTACGATTTACCGCCTTTTAAAAGCGTGGCAAATTGGGTATTGGCTACATCTTCGCCCATGTTACGCACCCAACGGAAATACAAGGCATATTGCTGTTTCTTGTACTCTATTTCACCGTCAAAGAGTTTGTTTTGGGCTTTGTCATATTTCTTGTTTTCAAGTGTTCGCCTTTCATCGAAGCCGTCCTTTTCAGACTTAGATAAGCCACCTTTTCCGGCATCCTTACGAGCTTTAGCCAAAGCCTTTTCCTCTTTGTCTATATTATCCAATGCCTCCTTGTGTTGGAGCGAAAGGGTGCGCTTGCGTTTTTCGTAGCCCTCTTCCAAGACTGCAATACGGTCAGCCTCCAATTTGCGGTCAGCTTCAAGTTGCCTTTCACGTAGTTGCTTGGCGGCACTATCCGCTTTATCCCCCGTGGTATGCTTGGGTAAACGGGCTTCCAACTTCTTTATTTGCGTATCATAACTCTTATAGTCAGAACTACCGATAATGGCAGCTTCACGCAATTCTTTAAGCTGCTTGATACGGTCTGATATTCCCTTTTCCGTGTTAAGGTTTGTAGTCTTGGTGTTTACAGCACCATTCAATTTATCCAACAAGTCTTTCAGCTCTTTCAGTTGGGTATTATCGGCTTCCACCTTTACCTTTTTGGCATTGAGGGTATCAATACTTTTCTGAGTTTCACCTATTTTCTTATCCATCTCGTTAAACGACATAGCCACATAGTCGGTACTCTCTGTTACAGAAGTCGTATCTTTTTTACCATAGAATTTTTCAAGTTGCCTATCTACCTTGCCTATGGTTTCATCTGCCTTTTTTGCTGATTGTGCGACACTTTCAAGATAAGTTTTTATATTTTCCTTGAAAGCATCCATTTCTTTACCTGTAGCCCCGGTGGACTTTTGTACGGCAAAAACAATGCTATCCAATGAGTTGTTGAACGCATCGGTATAGGCTTGACCTGTTAGCCCTTTCAATTGGTTTGCGGATTCTACCGCCATAGATTCTACCGCATCCCATACAGCCCCCGAAGCTCCACGAATAGAACTTGAAGCCACATCAACAACCTTATTCATCATAACGGTTACACCCTCCGTGGTGGTTTCCATAACTTCTTGAATTTCTTTGTAGGTTGCATCTTCGGCATTCTCTTTCAGCTTATCAAGTGCATCCGTTTGGCTTTGTACCAGTTCTTGCATAGCTTGTTCGGTATATTTAGCCTTGATTTTTTCGGCTGTAGTTTGCTGAATGGCTGTAGTCAATTCCTCATATTTAAGACGCTGTAAATCAAGTGTAGCGTTTTCATCAAGCAATGTCTTATTATATTGTTTACATACGGCATTGA
>OHCJ01000376.1_pt1 | contig 13902 bp, 7 predicted proteins | sample 1566821 | NCBI WGS metagenome assembly OHCJ01 (sample SAMEA3879545, study PRJEB24766) | human gut metagenome | biome: human-associated habitat; feature: feces | place: USA | collected 1985/1987 | reverse complement strand
CAAGTGCAAGTACATCAGCCAGCACAAGCGCATCAACAAGTGCAAGTACATCAGCCAGCACAAGCGCATCAACAAGTGCAAGTACATCAGCCAGCACAAGCGCATCAACAAGTGCAAGTACATCAGCCAGCACAAGCGCATCAACAAGTGCAAGTACATCAGCAAGTACGAGTGCTTCAACCAGCGCAAGTACATCGGCAAGTACTAGCGCATCGACAAGTGCAAGTACATCAGCAAGTACGAGTGCCTCAACCAGCGCAAGTACCTCAGCAAGTACGAGTGCCTCAACCAGTGCAAGTACTTCAGCAAGTACAAGTGCCTCAACAAGTGCGAGCACATCGGCAAGTACTAGCGCATCGACAAGTGCAAGTACATCGGCAAGTACAAGTGCATCAACCAGCGCAAGTATCTCAGCAAGTACTAGTGCATCGACAAGTGCAAGCACCTCAGCAAGTACAAGTGCATCAACAAGTGCGAGCACATCGGCAAGTACTAGCGCCTCAACAAGTGCAAGCACATCAGCAAGTACGAGTGCATCAACAAGCGCAAGCACATCGGCAAGCACTAGTACATCGACAAGCGCCAGCATAAGTGCCTCAACCAGTGCAAGTACATCGGCAAGTACAAGTGCCTCAACCAGCGCAAGTACCTCAGCAAGTACCAGTGCATCAACAAGTGCAAGTACATCGGCAAGTACAAGTGCCTCAACCAGCGCAAGTACATCGGCAAGTACCAGTGCATCGACAAGTGCTTCAACTAGCGCATCAACAAGTGCAAGTACCTCAGCAAGCACTAGCGCCTCAACCAGCGCAAGCACATCGGCAAGTACTAGCGCCTCAACGAGTGCAAGCACATCAGCAAGTACCAGCGCCTCAACCAGTGCAAGTACATCAGCAAGTACGAGTGCTTCAACCAGCGCATCGACAAGTGCAAGTACATCGGCAAGCACAAGTGCATCGACCAGTGCCTCAACAAGTGCAAGTACCTCAGCCAGCACCAGTGCATCAACAAGCGCAAGTACATCGGCAAGCACTAGTGCATCAACAAGCGCAAGTACATCGGCTAGTACCAGCGCATCGACAAGTGCAAGTACCTCAGCAAGCATCAGTGCTTCAACAAGTGCAAGTACATCGGCAAGTACAAGTGCCTCAACAAGTGCAAGCACATCAGCAAGTACAAGTGCCTCAACAAGTGCAAGCACATCAGCAAGTACAAGTGCATCGACAAGTGCAAGCACCTCAGCAAGCACAAGTGCATCAACAAGTGTAAGCACCTCAGCAAGCACAAGTGCCTCAACCAGCGCAAGTACATCAGCAAGTACAAGTGCATCGACAAGTGCAAGCACATCAGTAAGTACCAGTGCATCAACAAGTGCAAGCACATCAGCAAGTACAAGTGCCTCAACCAGCGCAAGTACCTCGGCAAGCACTAGTGCATCGACCAGCGCCTCAATAAGTGCAAGTACATCAGCAAGCACGAGTGCCTCAACTAGTGCAAGTACCTCAGCGAGCACCAGTGCCTCAATAAGTGCAAGTACATCGGCTAGTACTAGTGCATCGACAAGTGCAAGTACATCAGCAAGTACGAGCGCCTCAACCAGCGCAAGTACATCAGCTAGTATCAGTGCTTCGACCAGCGCAAGTACCTCAGCAAGCACCAGTGCATCGACAAGTGCAAGTACATCGGCAAGCACAAGTGCATCAACAAGTGCAAGTACATCGGCAAGTACCAGCGCATCAACAAGTGCAAGTACCTCAGCTAGTACGAGTGCATCAACGAGTGCAAGTACATCGGCAAGCACCAGCGCATCGACAAGTGCAAGCACATCAGCAAGTACAAGTGCATCAACAAGTGCAAGCACCTCAGCAAGTACAAGTGCCTCAACAAGCGCAAGTACCTCGGCAAGCACTAGTGCATCGACAAGTGCAAGCACATCAGCAAGCGAGAGTGCCTCAACCAGCGCAAGTGAGTCAGAGAGCACATCAGCAAGTGAGAGTGAATCAACCAGTGCAAGTGAGTCACTCAGCACAAGCGAGAGCATCAGCACAAGCACAAGTACGAGTCAGAGTCAGTCAGCTGCAAATGTGGTACCGACACCGGCTCCAACTCCTGCACCGGCAGTAGATAATGCTCCTGCACCTGCAACAACTATCACACCGGCTGCTACACCTCTTGCAGCAGCTACACCGGTAGCTCCTGCGGCACCGGCAGCACAGAATACACCAATTCAGGATGCACAGGTTCCTCTTGCAGTAAATGAGGAAGACGATAATCTTCAGAACATCGAGGATGAGGATACACCTCTTGCAGCAGGCGGAACAGCCAAGGACGGTATCAAAACATGGTGGTGGTGGATTGCAGCAGCAGTTGCAGCTATCACAGGAAAGGGTGTTTATGACAACCGCAGAAGAAAACCTGCAAAGAGCGACGATTCAGAAGATAATTCTGATGAGAAATAAATAATTAATAGCAATACTAACAATATTGTTTTATAATATTAGTGACCATCTGTAGCGGATGGTCACTAATTCGTTAAGCTGTTTTGTAGTAAGACGAGATTACTTTGTGAGGAAAGGTGAATTCCTTGAAGAAAAAACAAAAACAACAGAAGGAACACGTATTGTTATATAAGCTTTTATATTCGTTCATGACCATGCTCGTGTACATGGTAGGCAGAAATATACCACTCTACGGGATAGATATAGATGCATATAGCAATGTAAACGTAGATGCGCAGTCCATACTTTTACAGGCTATTTCAGGTAATATGAAGAACTGTTCCATTTTCATCATAGGCTTGTGGCCGTACATGCTGGCATCCATGCTTGCCATACTGATAGTTGCAATCATGTCGCTTGACAATACAAGAAAGCTGTCACCGAAGAAGATAAACATATGGACAGTTACCATCATGATGATTATCGCAGCAGTTCAGGCATATCACAAAACACAGACACTTATGTATAGAGTTAGTGGAGATGAACTTATATGGAATAAGATAATAGTTTTCATACAGCTCATCGCGGGCATGCTGATAGTGGTGTATATGTGCGACAGAGCTACCAGGTATGGTATCGGTGGCAAGGTGAGTGTGTTCATGGTCAATATAGTCAGTGGTATGATGACCATGTTTACAGGAAAGCCGCTTGAGAAGCTGGCACTGCCTGTAGCCATAGGAGTGGCAGAGATTGCTGTCATGATAGTACTTGAGACCACTGAGAAGCGAATAGCAGTACAGAGAGTTTCCATAAACAATATTTATGCGGATAAGAACTATATCGCTTACAAGCTCAATCCTGTCGGTGCTACACCGCTTATGTTTGCGTCAGTCGCTTTTTTGCTTCCACAGTTTATGTGCAATGGACTTCATTATCTGTTTCCGGACAATGCTGATATTCAGTGGTGGATGGACAATATGAGGCTCACATCACCGCTTGGAATTGTAGTATACATGGTGATTATATGTCTGCTTACAATTATCTTTTCTATGGTTATGCTGTCTCCGGGCAGGACAGCAGATGATCTGCTTAAGTCGGGTGATTCAATACAGGATATATATGCCGGAAAGCCTACGAAGAGATATCTGATTGGCACAGTGCTCAGCTTTTCCGTTATAAGCTCAATTATTATCTGTATATGTCAGGGTGGACCGCTGTTTTTACAGTTTGGAGGATATGTGGACGCATCACTTGCTATGCTGCCGTGCTCTATCATGATGACGACAGGTCTTTGGATTTCGCTGTACCGCGAGGCAGAGGTGTACCGGAATATGGACAGATATCATACATTTATATAGCTCCCGGCGCTTTGAATTAAGAATTAGGAGGAATCATAATGCTATATTTTATACCGGCATGGTATAAACAGAATATGTGGTGCGAAAACGAGCAGCAGTGGTATATGCGCAGGCTCAAGTCAGAGTTTGACGAGACTATAAAGCAGATTACTCTTTTTCATAGAAATGTGGACAGGCCTTACAGGATTCTTGTGCTCGGATACTCGCCAAATTTCAGACATTTCCTACACAGGCAGGGCATGTACCGCTCAAAGTACTGGTCATGCTTTGATGCGATAGCACAGGTCAGGAGAAAGAAGGTCGCTGTGCTGTCATATCACGATATCAAGTGGCCGAAGGGGCTGGAGTTTGTGTATTCGCCTTTTTCTATAATCGCTTTGCAGGGCGATGTGAAGTATGCACAGGTAGAGTTTGGTGAGGATGGCAATCCGATATCCATAGATATGTTTGAGGATGGCAAAATCTGCAGGCGCAACTATTATGATGACAGAGGCTTTGTTTCCAGTACTGTTATATATGAAAACGGCATAGAGCAGTATCAGGATTTTTTGATGGAAAACGGCATCTGGAAGATACGTGAGTATAAAAATGATGGTCATGTGGTTGTCAATCCAACGTGCCCTGACTATGATGTGGTGCCTGATGCTAAGAGCGGCAAAGCAGGTGAGCCGGTTGAGATACGCTTTACAAAGGCTGAATATGACAGCCTTGAGGCGGTTATTGAAGAGGTATTTGCAAGCTATGTAAATCTCACAAGGCAGGGTGACAGCTTTTTCGTGGCGATGCATCCGCTTCATATCAGGGTTGCAGAGCATGTGCTTAAGGGGAAAAGGGTTATTGCTACATTTTTTGAAAACAGATTTGATTTCACGCAGACATCACTGGCAGCGGATTTTTTAGAGCATGCGGAAAATATCATTACGGATTCTGATTATACGACGAAGATTATTATGGCAAATCTGGGTGCAGTAAATAACAAGCCGTTCAGATTACATATCACAGATATTCCACCATATGATACCAGGATGGATTTCGGTATCAGCTCGCAGCTTCGGGTGCAGAACATCCTCGTGCCGGTTGATGGACTGACTAAGGATGCATTTGCTCAGATTATAAAGGGGCTTGCGGATTATCTGACCATTAATGACCTTGCGAGAGTTCATTTCTTTACAAGAGATGCCTCATGGGGTCATGAGGATGCTATAAAGAATGATACGGTAAAGCTTCTTGATAGTATGGGCTATGATTCCCGTTTGGTAACAGGCGATGGTGAGGCAGCTCTCGGCTTTGGAGGCAGCGGGGCTGATGTATTTGCCGAGAATGAGCTGGGGGATATAGAAAAAACGGTGGAGCAGAGATTTTTCGTGGATGTATGTGTGGATGAGCGTGATATCAGCAAGTGTATCAACGAGCAGAGAGTCATCCTCGATATGAGAGGCACGATGGATGTTTTTGTTTATGTTACAGCTATCAGCAAGGGCGTGCCGAGAATCAGCCTGAGTGCAGACCAGTTTCTTGTTTCAGGAAAAAACGGAATGGTCATAGATGATTTTTCTGATATCGGAAGGAGTCTGACCTATTATCTGGACAGCTTTGAAAACTGGAATCAGGCATTGGTGGAGTGCTATGAGCTTGGTCAGAAATATACCACATCGGTGCTGCTTAAGAAGTGGAGAAAGGTGCTAAATTTTAGTGAGTAAGATTCATGTTTTATATGTTGGCGATGACGATTGGACAACTAAATACAGCATTCCGGACAATATAGAGTTTGAAGTATACGAGTCTGATGAGAGTGAACTAACGGCAAACAGACCTGCGAGAAAGCTCATGGATTTAGTTATTCTTGACAGGGATATAACACTCTCAGAGGAAAAGGCTTTTACGAAGTTTACAAGGGGCTACTGTCTTTTTGCTACGGAAAATGTGCAGATGCTAAACAGCGCGACGAGCAGATATTTCAAGGCACGAATGGGACAGTATCTGTATACCGGCGATGTGCAGTATTTTCTGGCTCATGAGGTGAGAAATTATTATCCTAATCCGTATGGTGAGAAGTTTAATCCGGCCAAGCTTGCTGTCAGTGATTCCTTTACAGGAAGGGTAGCATGTGATGGAAACTATAACTTGGTTCTAGATGGAGAGTTTGGGGAGGATTTTTCGCAGATTGCATACTGGAGATATAATATCCCGGTTTTTGAGGGACAGTGTATTGATATGTATCTTGAATATGAGAAAACTGGGGATGTAGAGATTAAGCTTAGATTATTTCAGTTCTACTATGGCTCGATTGGTGATATTAAGCAGGTCTGGGAGTTTGACGAGGAACAGCTTCAGGATGTTTTCAGAATAGATAATGAATCAGATCAGGGTCCTGTTTTTGTTTCTATCCTTGCAAGGGGCACCGGCAGCCTGAATATCATATCATTGCACGACAGACATTCCCGCCGTGGACACGGATTTTTCCTGCCCGGAGGTGAGAGGCTTGTCTCTTCTAAAGGAGAGGAAGTGTTTGTATACTTTGAGAAGGGCGATATGAAGCCACCGCTTGCTGTCTATTTCTCAGGCTACAGGACTCAGGAGGGCTTTGAGGGCTACTATATGATGCGAGGCTTCGGATGTCCGTTTATTCTTGTGACAGACCCAAGAAGTGAGGGTGGAGCCTTTTATCTGGGAGACAGTGAATTTGAGCAGATGATTACGGATTATGTGACTGATAAGCTCGATGAGCTTGGCCTTACTAAGGATGAACTCGTGCTCTCAGGAGCTTCGATGGGAACCTTCGGTTCACTATACTATGGCTCAAAGCTTTCACCACATGCACTGCTTCTTGCAAAGCCACTTGCAAACATGGGAAATGTAGCACGAAACGAGCGAATCCTTAGAGCCGGAGGCTTCGCTACCTCGCTTGATATTCTGATGAAAAATTATGACAATCTCTCTGATGAGGCGATAGAGCAGCTAAACAACAGGATGTGGGACAGATTCGACAGTGCCGACTGGTCGCAAACAAAGTTCATCATCTCATATCTGTATGAGGACGATTACGACCCGGATGGTTATCCGAGCATTTTGTTGCATCTGAAGTCGAGCGGTGTTGAGGTGTATGGCAAGGGCTCACACGGCAGACATACTGACAATTCAGCAAATGTTATGGCATGGTTCAAGAGCCAGTACAATAATCTGCTGCATGATGATTTTTCAAGATAAGCAAATAAACGTTGCCGGTCACACTGTCAGGTGTGAACAGTAACAGGAAAACAAACATTAAGTGAACAATAGTAAGACAGGTAAGTATTATGTATGGTGACACTTGGCAGGTCCGCTGGAAAGAATTTCTATCGGACTCGTATGTATATGGATCAAAAATTGAATTTAATGAGGATGGTTCAGTCTCTTATAAGAACCGCCTCATGCCGCCGGGCACGGTGATTCACACATGGTATTCTATGACGAATTTCCAGGGGAATAGGATAGAACCGTCGCTTCCACTCATCGATGGAGAGCGGGCATATTCCATTGCGGTGAATATTGACTATCACAACAGTGAGAGTGAGGCACTGATGCTTCGTATCATATTTTTTGACAGGTATGATGTACAGGCGCAGAGTATTATTGTCCGCGATAAAAAGGCGTTTTTCAAGCCGTCCATCAGGACCTACAGCTACAGGATAGAGCTGATAAATGGTGGAAATGCTGATTTTACATTCAAATCACTGGTGATTAAAGAGGTTTCAGAGGAAGAGTTTGATGCAGAGCAGGAAAGAATTGAGAGACTTAAAGAGGACTCTAACAAAAGTAAGAAAAAGCGAAGAAAAAATAAAAAATCTAAGTGATGAAGAGCTTTCTGCACTGACAGAGCAGTTTAAGAGCAGGTATAGCGATGGGGAATCGCTTGAATCGCTTATGCCGGAGGCTTTTGCGGCTATCTGCGAGGCGGATTACAGGGTGCTTGGAAAGAGACCGTATGATGTGCAAATCTTAGCGGCAGCAGCTCTTCACGGGGGATATCTCGCCGAGATGAATACAGGTGAGGGAAAGACTCTATCTGCCACCATGCCGCTTTATCTGAATGCGCTGACCGGCAAGAGCTGTATGCTTGTTACCACGAACGAGTATCTGGCATCGCGAGATGGTGCAGAGATGGGAGAGGTCTACAATTTTATGGGTCTCACCTGCTCATATCCGGATGCGGATGATACAAAAAAGCAGGATGATGACGAGAAAAGACAGTTTTATTCGGCTGATATCATATACACTACAAATGGCGCACTTGGCTTTGATTTCCTTTTTGACAATCTGGTAAAGAAAAAGGAGGACAGATTTCTCTGTGATTTCCACTATGTCATAATTGACGAGGCTGATTCGGTGCTGCTAGACTCTGCAATTATGCCGCTCGTCATATCGGGAGTGCCGAGAGTGCAGTCGAACCTGTACGATGTATGTGATTTTTTCGTCACGACACTTGTGGAGGATATAGACTACATAGAGGAGGATAAGGCCGTCTGGCTTACTCCAAAGGGTGTGAAGTTTGCCGAGAGCTTCTTTGGCATATCCAATTTCTACGGTAAAGAGAATTTTGAGATAAACAGGCATGTCACGCTTTCTCTTCGGGCGCACAAGCTTTTGAAGAACAAAAAGGATTATGTTGTTACTGATAAGAAGGAGGTAGAGCTGTTTGATGGAGCGACAGGCCGTCTCATGCACGGTGTCAAGCTGCGTGGCGGTCAGCATCAGGCTATAGAGGCAAAGGAAAAGGTAGAGATATCGCAGGAATACAGAACTGTGGCATCCGTTACCTTCCAGAATCTGTTTATGATGTTTGACAAGATGGCAGGCATGAGCGGCACACTCATGGATGCAAAGGATGAGCTTTTTGAGACCTACGGCAAGCATGTGGTGAGAATACCTACAAACAGGCCTCTTAAAAGAGTTGACAGGAAGGACAGATACTTTAAAAACGGTCATGACCAGTTCTGGACAGCAGTGGATGATGTGATAAGGCTTCACGAGACAGGCCAGCCTGTGCTTGTGGTGCTTAATTCCGTTACGGATACAGATCTTTTTTCAAGGCTTTTAATAGAGAAAAATATTCCGCACAATGTACTAAACGCAAGCAATGCTTTCTGGGAAGCACAGATTATCGCAGGCGCAGGCCAGCTGAATGCGGTTACGGTTGCTACAACGATGGCAGGAAGAGGAACAGATATAAAGCTCGGAGACGGAGTGAAGGAGCTTGGCGGCTTAGCCGTCATAGGTATAGGAAGGATGAACAATTCAAGATCCGAGAGGCAGGCGAGGGGCCGCGCCGGCAGACAGGGTGATCCGGGCTTCAGCCAGTACTATGTGAGCCTGGAGGATGACATAGTGGGAGCTGATGATGATGACAAGCTGCAGCGCTATATTGATGGCAAAAAGCGTATTGGAAAGCGCAAAATAAAGCGTATTGTCAACCAGTGTCAGAAGCTTAGTGTGGAGTCTGAGGAGATGAACCGCAAGAAATCACTGCAGTACGATCAGGTCCTCCAGCGCCAGCGAGACCTAATCTACGCAACCAGAAAAAAACTGCTCGACGGCGCCAGCGTCGAGCAGGAGAAGATAGTAGAGATTGCGAAGGAGAATATCTCAGACTTCGTTAATCATTTTGACTGCATACAGAGTAATAAGAAGCATGGCAGGCGCCGTGGCAGAAAGAAATATAATGATAAAAATACCAATACAGAGCAATATACATCAATACTAAACAGATATATCCTTGACAACATTTCTTACAAGCTGGACGCCGGTCTGACTTTGTCTGACATGGAAAGTGCCGCCACTGTTAGCGATTACCTGATGCTTCGCGTGTATCAGGGGCTTTCAAGGCAAAGGGAGCGCATAGGCGATGAGGAGGCTTACGAGCAGTTTGTCCGTGAGGCAACTCTAAAGGCGGTGGATGATGGCTGGGTTGAGCTGATTGACTACCTTGAGCAGCTCAAGTATGCGGTAGCGGGAAGAGCATCCGCACAGAGAAATGTTATGTTTGAATACCAAAATGAGGCTTTCGAGTCGTTTTTGGATACAGAAAAAGCGGTAATATTCGGCTTCATCCCGGTTCAAGCGTTCAGGCAATAGCCAACCGGTTTCTCCTAACCAAAAGAAAGGAGCACCGTTTTCGTGTTTCAGGTAACGTCCCTCTTCGGAAACTACGAGTTTGCCGTTGTCCCAGGGGATATACGTCTTTTGTGTTTTCTTCTGTGCTACAGCCGAAGTTGCCATTGTCAATAGCAGCAACAAAAGAGGAAGAATCTTGAATTTTCTCATTGTATTTTATCGTTTTTAGTTTATTTCTTTGTCATTTTCTCATACTCAATAGCAGCCAAGATGAATGAACCTACCGATTTCGGATCATTTTCTATGATCGGTTCACTGATATAATACTCAAATGAGCCGTCACGATATCTTTTTGAATCTCCGCCCAATCCTGCAACAGCACAGCAATTGGTAATTGTATAGCTGCCATCCTCTTCCAAACGGGTAAATGTCTTTACCATTCCGTCAAAGGCTTTTTGTGTCGGTTCGATATATTCGTTGCCAATATATCCTTTATTAATAGCTTTGGCAAGCGTATAGATAAACAGGGCAGTGGCAGATGATTCCAAATAATTACCTTCACGCGCTCCCTGATCGGTTACCTGATACCAGGTTCCGGATGAAGGATCTTGGTATTTCACAATCGCTTTTGCCAATCCCTGCAGAATTTGTATAATGCTGTCACGTCCGGCTGTTTCCTGTGGCAGGAAGTCCAGTACATCTACAATAGCAGCTCCATACCATCCGATACTGCGACTCCAAAAATTAGGAGAACAACCTGTTTCAGGATTTGACCATTTCTGTTCGCGACTTTCATCCCATCCGTGATAATAGAGTCCTGTAGCCGGATCATAAGTCTTGCGGGCTATAAGCAGAATTTGTTTCACAGCTTCGTCTTGCAGGATCGGCTCCCCAAAAGTGGCGCCATATTGTGCCAGATAAGGAGAGGCCATAAAGATACCGTCCAGCCACATCTGGTGCGGATACCTCAGCTTGTGCCAAAAACCGCCTTCGCTTGTGCGGGGCTGCTCCCTCATTTGTTTGCGCAAGGTGTCCATGGCTATTTTATAGCGTTCATCTCCCGTCTGTGCGTAAAGATCGAAAAGAATCTTTCCACCGTTGACATTATCAATATTGAATGAAAGATATTTCATGGTTCTGATGTGTCCATCGTTATCAATCAGACTGTCCGCATAGATTTTGGCATAATCGTAGTAAGTGCTGTCTCCTGTATGCTTCCATTCTTCGAGCATGGATTTTACTACAAGTCCGTGTGTATATCCCCAGCGCGGTTTGCTGGCCTTTTCAATCATCCAGGGTTCAGGAAAACGTTTCATTTCGGAGCGTGCCATGCGTTCACTCCATTTTTCCGTTTCTGTTTTTTGAGGTGCTGCGCAAGCCAGGAAACAAGCAGTTCCACAGGCGACAATCAGTTTCAATAAGTTTTTGTTCATATCGGTCGAGTTATTATTTTCCAATCAATACATATTCTTTTCCTGCTTTGGTAGGTAGGTCGTAGAGGTAAGTCTCTGCAATTTCCACTTTGTTCAAGTTGGCCTTTTCGTTAATCAATGGCTCCGGAATGGTGGGGACTGCATAAAGAGGGTTCGGATTTTCACCTTTGGCACGCTTCAAGCCATTCCCGGTTAATGGGTTGAGCGAACGTAAACGACAATTTCCTCCCTTATGAGATTTGACAACCAGTCGGCTAACTTTCCCGTTTTTCCAACTCAAATCAAGTTCGAAACCTCCACGGGCAATGATTCCTTTGATAGAACCTTCTTTCCAAACGGTAGGCAGTGCGGGAAGCAAATATATAAAACCGTCGTAGCTTTGCATCAACATCTCTGCAATGCCTGCGGCACAACCAAAGTTTCCATCAATTTGAAATGGCGGATGCGCATCGAACAGGTTAGGGTAGGTGCCTCCTTTTTTCTTTTCATTGCGTACGAGAGTCAGCTGGTCAGTTATCAACTTGTAGGCGTGGTCGCCATCAAGCAGGCGTGCCCAAAGGCAAACTTTCCATCCCATGCTCCACCCGGTCGACGGGTCGCCACGATGAATCAGAGAAGTGCGTGCCGCATCGAATAGTTCGGGGGTACGGTAAGGGGAAATCTGATTGCTGGGGAAAAGTCCGTACAAATGAGAAATATGGCGGTGCACATCCTTCGGATCATCCCAGTCGAACATCCACTCCTGTAATTGTCCCCAATGTCCCACCTGCATGGGAGCCATTTCTTTGAGACGTTGTGTCAGATGAGAGGCAAACTCCTGATCTGTATCCAGTATTTGAGAAGCAGATATAATTGCTGTCCAAAGATCGAAAATCAATTGGTTGTCCATGGTGCATCCGGCAGCTGTAGTAGCTTTCCCGTTACTTCCCGAATGTACATTCTCCGGTGAATTACTGGGGCAGACTACCAGCCAGTTGTGTACGGGTTCTTTCACCATAATTTCATCAAAGAAACGTCCGGACTCTTTCAGTATCGGATAGACAGAACGCAGGAATTCCACATCTCCGGTGTATAGATAACGCTCCCAAAGATGTCGGCAAAGCCATGCGCCACCACTGGGCCACATACCCGAAGGAGCTTTGTCAACTGCTCCTGTAATACGCCATATATCCGTGTTATGATGCAACACCCATCCGTTGGCTCCATACATAATCTTAGCCGTCTCTTTTCCTGTGTTACTCACTTCTTTTATCAGACGGAATAACGGTTCATTCAGTTCACTTAGATTCGTTACTTCCGAAGGCCAGTAATTCATTTCCAAATTGATGTTACAAGTATATTTGCTATCCCAGGAAGGGAATAATTTGTCATTCCAAATTCCTTGTAAATTGGCGGGTTGTCCTCCCGGTTGGGAAGAACAGATCAACAAATAACGTCCGAATTGAAAATAGGTGGCAACCAGATGTGTGTCATTGGTGTTTTTGAAATTCTCCACACGCTTATCGGTGGTTACATTCGCATATTGGTCTCGTCCCAAATCAAGAGAAACGCGTGTCAGATATTGTCGGTAAAAATCAACATGATTCTTCTTCGATTCAATGAACGGATGAACCATTGCTTTCGCCAAATAATTCTTAGCCCGCTCTGTCTGATTACCGGTGATGTCTTGATAATTGTTGAAGTTGGTGGCAATAGATACATAGACCGTAGCTTCATCAGCTCCTTCAACGGAAAGGACACCATCGGCACAAGCTATTTTCCCACCTTTATTTTTAGCAGTCAATCTGCCTTGAAATTCTACTTTCCCTTTGAGCCCCTCATGCAAGGAAGAGACTCCCGAGAGTGTCACACAGTTTCCCTCTTCAGAAGCGATCATAACATCCTGGTGAGGCGAAGTGAGTTGTGCATTGAAAGTAATTTGTCCGGGACGATTGGCGGTCAGTCGTACCATTACTACCTGATCGGTGAATGAGGTGATCGTTTCGCGTTGATACTGCACTCCGTCTACTTCATAACGTACGATTGCACGTGCGGAATCCAGACTTAATTCCCTGTAATAATTGGAATAACGTGTATGACCGGGAAAAGCGATTCGCAGGTCACCAAAACTTTGATATGGCATTCCTGAATTAGTCTTTGCCATTACCTTTTCTGTGGCCAGTGTCTGAGCTTCAAGATATTTTCCGGCAAAGACCAGCTCACGCACTTTCGGAATATATTCCAGTGCATCCGGATTGGCGTTATTATTGGGACGTCCCGCCCAAATGCTTTCTTCGTTTAGTTGTATTTGTTCTGTGCCTGGTGTTCCATATACCATGGCCCCCAAACGGCCATTCCCAAGGGGTAATGCTTCGGTCCATACCTGTGCGGGACAGTCGTACCATAGCTTGTATTCGGGTACAGAAGACTTCTGTTCCTGCGCCTGAATACAACCAACAGACATCGTGACGAACAGATATCCGATTAATCTCTTTTTATTCATTTCCTTCCAATTGCTTTTATACTTTTATAAAAGGACGATTGAAAGGGATTTTTGTACCCACTATGCAGGCAGTAAGAAAGGGAGAAGAATAAAAATAAGTT
>OHCJ01000373.1_pt1 | contig 13940 bp, 18 predicted proteins | sample 1566821 | NCBI WGS metagenome assembly OHCJ01 (sample SAMEA3879545, study PRJEB24766) | human gut metagenome | biome: human-associated habitat; feature: feces | place: USA | collected 1985/1987 | reverse complement strand
GCCGGACTGGCTGCCCGGCTTTCCTGTCCAAATTTATTGTAATAGGAGGTAAGGATAGACTTGTCCCTGTCCACAATAGCGTAATAGAGTATCTCCGAAGCTACTCTGCTCAGTTACCAGATGAAAGAGAATGGTTCTTTCCATCTGCTTGTGGCCATTATTCTATTAAAACAATCTATGATAATTTTCGCGAGCTGCTATTCGCATGCAATATTCCTCACACCGGCAATGGCCCTCGTGTGCATGATTTTCGGCATACATTCGCAGTTCATACACTGGAAAAACAACTTTCTGATGGGTATGATCCCATGGTAATCGTTCCTCGCCTTGCCGCGTATTTGGGACATAAGAGTTACCGTGAAACCTGTTGGTATATTCACCTGACGGTTGCTTCGTTCCCGGAACTTTCCCAAAAACTTGACAGAGCATTTGTCGGCATTATTCCGGTTGGAGGTGAGACGGATGAGGAAAACTGACTTTACCAAAGCACTGACCGAGTATTTCTCAATCTATCTGCCTACTACATGCGGGGTGAGTCCCAATACCACCAATTCATACAGAGATACTTTCAAGCAACTCCTTCTATTTTTTCAAGAAAAGAAAGGCATCTCCGCAAATTATATAGAATTGCGCTATCTGAATATGGAACTTGTTTCTGAATTTCTGGATTGGTTAGAAACATCCCGCCATATTGCGGTTACAACAAGAAACCAGCGACTTGCCGCCATAAAGGCCTTTGCTCATTTTGTACAGTACAAGTTTCCGGAAAACATAGAAAACTGCGTTGACATTATTAATCTGCGACCCAAAAAGTACGAAAAGGCATTGATACCGTTTTTGACGGAGGATGATCTGTCACTTCTGTCCCAACCAGATGCATCTACCCGACAAGGGCTCCGAGATTTGACACTTCTTGCACTACTGTATGACTCTGGCGCACGGGTACAGGAATTGGTGGATCTTAGGCTGAAAGATGTCCGTCTAACACACCCCCCAATGGTTATTCTAACTGGAAAAGGACGAAAAGTTCGTCAGGTTCCCCTGATGAAGGATACCTGCAAACTGTTGGACAGATATATCCGCAGCTTTCATTCCGATTCTCAGTCTCAGATGATTCCGCTATTTTATAATGCAAAAAAGCAGGCTTTATCTCGCTATGGAGTCACCTATATTCTGAAGAAGTATGCGGCAAAGGCATCTCCGGTACTTGAACCACAGAATATATCTCCTCATGTATTACGCCACACCAAAGCCATGCACTTGCTGCGAGCTGGTGTTAACATGATATATATTCGAGATTTTCTTGGGCATGCAGACATCTCTACAACAGAGGTTTACGCTCGCATCGATGCAGAGATGAAGCGAAAAGTATTTGAGGAGAAAGTGCCGAATTACACACCCAATACCACAATGCCTTGGGAGGAGGATGAAGATTTATTGCAATGGTTAACACAATTTGGAAAGAAAACTTTCTGATTATGTGTAGTAAATTATGCTTAAACGCCCGGGATTCTGGGCATTTTGCTCAATTACTACTCATTTGTAGGAACTACTCATTACAGACGTTATGTGGTGCACCACATAACGTCTGTAATGACAACGGCATTGCAGAAAACCTGCCGCTGAATCGTATGCTGGGCGACTATGACATTATCCACGGCACATTTTTCGTCTGCGGGCTGACCAGCAACGATTTTACTGACCTTACCCCGCAGCAGATGAAGCACTACGAAGAAATGTACCACGACCCGCAGCTGTTTTTCCTGCTGGGCAAGACCCTGTGTGTGGAACACACTACCCCAGAAGAATACGCCCGTGTTATGACCCCGCCGCCGAACACAAAAGAAAGCCACGAAAGATAAGGAGAAAGTACCTATGAACGACATTTTTGAAAACACCGAAACCATGAAAGAAAACGAGCATCCCCGTTTTTTCACCGCAGAATCCGTCATGCGCGGCCATCCCGACAAGCTGTGCGACCTTATTGCCGACAGCGTGCTGGACGCCTGTCTGCAGCATGATCCCGCCAGCCGCGTGGCCTGTGAGGTCATGGCAACCCACGGTCACATTATTGTGGCAGGCGAAATCACGACCAGCGCTAAGCCCGACGTGTTCAACATCGTCCGCGACACCCTGCGCGATGTCGGCTATGACCCGAAAGACTACCAGATCGACTGCTACATCCACGACCAAAGCCCCGACATTGCGGGCGCGGTGGAACCCGAACTGGCTGTGGGAGAGGACGAGGACACCCTCGGTGCGGGCGATCAGGGCGTTATGGTCGGCTACGCCTGTAACGAAACACCCGAATACCTGCCGATGCCTGTGGTTGCCGCCCAGCGCCTTGTAACGCTGTTGGAAATCTCCCGCATGACCGGCGTTATCCCCGACATCGGTCCGGATGGCAAGGTGCAGGTCACGATGGAATACAACGGCGACACGCCTGTGCGCATCACCACAGTGGTCGTTTCTGTCCAGCACAAGGAGGACACCGACATCAATAAGCTGGCGGATCTGCTGGACGAATATGTGTTCCCGCTGGCCTTTGACGGTATGCCCGCCGACGACGCGGAAATCATCCTGAACCCCAGCGGTAAGTTTGTGCAGGGCGGCCCGGATGCCGATACCGGCTTGACCGGGCGCAAGCTCATGGTGGACAGTTACGGCACATTTGCGCCCCACGGCGGCGGTGCGTTCAGCGGCAAGGATGCCACCAAGGTAGACCGCAGCGCCGCGTACATGGCGCGGTTTATTGCCAAAAATATCGTCGCGGCAGGCTTTGCCCAGCGCTGTCAGGTCACGCTGGCCTACGCCATCGGGGAGAAAGAGCCTGTCATGGTGGATGTGAATACGTTTGGCACAGGTGGCCCCTGCGAGGATGATTGCCTGTCGGCCGCTGTGCGCAAGGCGTATGACCTGACCCCTGCGGGCATCATCAAGCAGCTCGACCTGCTGAACCCTATTTACAGCCGCACGGCGGCGGGCGGTCACTTCGGACGCGAGGATTTTCCGTGGGAAAATGTTGAACATATGAGCGACCTCGCCGCTTACATTGTGTAATTGCCGCGCGTCAGCAAAGAGCAGGTCAATGCCGCCAACCGGATGACGGCGATAGAATTTCTGCGGCGGTACCGCCCCGGTTCGCTGGTGAAAAGCAGTGCGCGGGGTGAGTACCAGCTTGCGGAGCATGACAGCTTCAAGATAAACGGCGAATCCAGTGTCTGGCACTGGAAAAGCCGCGACATCGGCGGCAAGTCGGCGCTGAAATATTTGATTTATGTGGAAGGTGTACCGTTTGTAGAGGCGGTGCAGTTGCTGTGTGAGGAAAGCCCGATGTACATCCCAGTGCAGCATGAGGCGGTGGAACGCGAGCGCCCGCCGTTCCGCCTGCCGAACCCTGCACCGAATAATGACCGTGTGACGCGGTATCTGCTGGGGCGCGGCATCTCGCTGCCCACCATCCGGTACTGTATTGAGAGAAAAATTCTGTACGAAAGTGCAGAATATCACAACTGTGTTTTCTTGGGCAAAGACCCGCAGGGTGTGCCGAAATATGCTGCTCTGCGCGGTATTTATGACTATGGGAAACCGTTCAAGAGGGAGGCTCCCGGCAGTCAGAAACAGTACGGATTCTGCATCCCGCCAATGCAGCCCGGCACTACCGTGGCGGTGTTTGAAGCCGCCATAGATGCCATGGCCGAGATGACGCTCTGCGGCGATGCTGCGGACAGATACCGTTTGTCGCTGGGCGGGGTCTCGTCCTCCGGCAAGGAGCCTTTGGCGTTACAGGAATTTCTGCGCCAGCATCCGGAGATCACCACGATAGAACTGCGGCTGGACAACGATGCCAAAGGGCGCATGGCAAGTGTCAACATTCAGAACCTTTACCGAGAAAAGTATCAAGTTTGCGACCTGCCACCCAACATCGAGAATGGAGATTACGCTGACATGGCAAAAAACAACCTGATGGCAAGAACTGCCGCCCCCCGCGCAGCTTGCCGATAGAGAGAAATCAACATGAAAGTTAGAAATCGTTCGCCCACTTATAGGGCATAAACAGGAGGTAAATCGTTATGGCTGTGTTCCGTGTACAAAAGACGCAAAATTATACCATTATGTCCAACCATCATCTGCGCAACAAGGCTCTTTCGCTCAAGGCGAAGGGGCTTTTATCTTTGATGCTGTCTCTGCCCGAAGATTGGGATTATACCACGCGAGGGCTGGCGTCCATCTGCAAAGAGGGCGTGGACAGCGTGTGTGCCACCGTGCGCGAGTTAGAAGCGGCGGGTTATATTATCCGCCGTAGAATCCGCGACAAGAACGGTCAGATGCGCGGTATGGAGTACACGGTTTTAGAGCAGCCACAGCCCCCGGAACAGGGTCCCGAAGAAGCTGCGCCTAAGTGTGCCCAACCAAAACAGGCAGAGCCTAAACGGGAAAAACCTGTACAGGAAAATCCTGCACAATTAAATACTAAGGAAATAAATAAAGAAGAAACAAATAACGTATCGAATCCTATCCGCGCGGCGGGCCAGCGGACAGAGTACCGCGCCCTGCTGTTGAAAAATATCGAGTATCCGATTTTGGCGCAGAATAACCCGATGGATACGATGCGATTGGATGAACTGGTGGAGTTGATGCTGGATGTGGTTTGTTCCAAACGGGCGGCTATCCGCATCGCTGGCGAGAATATGCCCGCAGAGGTAGTAAAATCCAGATTTCTCAAGCTGAACGCGGAACACATCCAGTATGTTCTGGATTGCCTCAAGGACAACCCGCCCCGCATCCGAAACATCAAGCAATACTTACTGGCGGCGCTCTACAACGCGCCGCTGACGATAGAAAACTACTATGCTGCACAGATCGACCACGACCTGTGCTGCGGAAAGAGGTGACATGATTTGCAGATGAAATTTTATTCTCCGCTGACTGCGGACTTTTTCCCAAATGAACCTGACTATGAGGACGAGTTCTACGACGAGTATGAGGGTTGTCCGCTGGACGGCCATGACCTGCTGCAGTATGCCGATGCTGTTGATGAGGCCGTGAAAAAGGACATTGCAGATTTCAACGGCGACCTGATGCAGTATTACCACGAGGACGATTTCGTCCGCCGCAAAGTGGTAAGTGCAGTGCCGTCTGTGGAAATTTGCGGCAATAAACTGTGCGGGTGCATGAACGTGGAATTGCGGGAACCCTTGAACGAGGGTGAGCAGGCGGCTCTCTGCGACTACATTTCCGGTCAGTACAGCGACGGCTGGGGCGAGGGCTTTGAGCAGCGGGATATTCGTGTGGATGACGGCACGTTGGCTGTTCATTTCTGGCAGGAAGATGGATTCAAGATGACGCCATCTTTTGAGAAAATCCCGAAACCGGGAAAGAATTCTCTGCGCCCCAAGATGCAGCTGATTGGGCAGGACGGCAATATTTTCGCCATCATGGGTCGCGCATCCCGGCTGCTGAAAAGCAGCGGGCAAGGTGACAAAGCCAAAGAAATGCGTGACCGCGTTATGTCCTGCGACAGCTACCAGAAAGCGCTCAACATTATCTCCGAGTATGTGGAAACCGAACTGTCGCCCAGCCCTACGCCCAAGCGTGACCGGGGTGATGCCAGATGAAGAAATACGAGATCACCGACATTGCCCATCCCGACAATCCCAACCTGCACCGCATCCGCGCGGTGACGGACTTAACCGAGAATGTCCTTGCCGGGATGCTCGGCGGCTATGTGGAAAGCTATGACAACCTCGACCAAGAGGGTCGCGCATGGATTTCGGAGGATTCCATCGCCTGTGAAAACGCAGCTGTCTGCGGTGATGCAGTCCTTACAGATCGCGCCGTTGCAAAGGGCTGCGCCTATGTTGGAAAGAACGCAACCGTAATGGGGGATGCGACTGTGCAGGATGATGCCATCGTCTGCGGCGGGGTCATTATGGAAAAAAGCTGTGTCTGCGGTTATGCCGTGATTCGACAGGATGAGCAGACCTTGTGCGCACCGATCATTGACGGCAGCGCCCGCATCTATGGCGAAATCTCCGGCAATGTAGTCTGCCGCGGAAATGCCGTTGTCCTGCCCGGCACCAAGCTCGACAACAGGACGCAGGACTGCTTTGTACTCGAAGATGACCGTGTTTCTGTGCAGACGGCAAGCCGCACGCCGCCCCCGAAAGAACCCTGTACCCATGATTTTGAACGATAAGAAAGAAGGATGCCTTTGACGAACACTCCCGAAACGCTCAACATTCTCAACCCGGATTTCCGGATGCCCGAACACTGCGGCGGTGACCGCTGGTCGATTTTGCACGGGGATTCTTTGCAGATCCTCCGCCAGTTTGAGCCGAACAGCTTCGATGCCATCATCACCGACCCACCCTATGCCAGCGGCGGCAGCAGCCAGACCACCAAGAACCGCAGCACCAGCGAAAAGTACAGCAGCATGAGCAAGGAAAAGGCGCTGCCCGACTTTGACTCTGACCAGATGGATCAGCTGAGTTGGATGTTCTGGACAGCGGCATGGCTGCAGGATGCCCGCCGCATTGCCAAGCCCGGTGCGCCCGTCTGCCTGTTCATCGATTGGCGGCAGCTGCCCGCCATGACGCTGGCCCTGCAGTGGGCAGGCTGGACCTGGCGCGGTGTAGCCGTGTGGGATAAAGTCGCCAGCCGCCCGCAGAAAGGACGCTTTCGTCAGCAGTCCGAGTACATTGTGTGGGGGTCGAACGGCAAAATGCCGCTTGAGAGAAATGTTGGGTGTCTGCCGGGCGTGTTCCGTTACCCGAATCCCCAGAACCGCATCCATGTCACCGAAAAGCCCTTGCAGCTTATGCGGGATGTGGTGCAGATTTGTGAGCCGGGCGGGCGCATCCTTGACCCCTTTGCCGGGGCAGGCACCACAGTGCTGGCCGCTGTGCAGGAAGGCTATGAGGCTGTCGGCATTGAAATGTCGGACGCCTATTTCCAACGCAGCGCCGAACGGCTGAAAACTGCCCTTGAATCCGAAGTGAATCAGAACTGATTCACTATTTTGCAAGAGATACCGAAAAGTGAATCAAATCTGATTCACTCCCGAAATTCAGAAAGGAAACACGAAAATGAAACGACCTTGGGCTTTTATCTGCGCCAGCGAGGGCGCGACATCCAAACACCTGCGCAACTATTGCCGCGAGGTGTACCTACTGGGCTACCTGCCGGTATGCCCTAAATTGCAGGACAGCCAGTATTTGGTGCTGGAAGATGCCGTAGAACGCAGCGAATACACCGCCATTGTGCGGGATAAGCTGCTGCGCTGCCCGATGCTGGTGGTCTGCAGCCGCAATCAGGATGCGACCACCAACGCGCAGATCGGTTTGGCGCAGAAATACAACCGCATCGTAACGACCTTGGACGGTTTGAAGAAAGCCGTTTCGGAGGGCGACGACCTTGTGTCGTGAACCGTTTTGCGGGGTGTCGTGTTTTGCAAGCATAGCGTTTGGATATCCAAACGCACCTTTGGGGTGATCCCCAAACCCCCGCTATGCGCAGACGCGACCATGTTATCCCGTTGCGGCTGAACGAGCGCGAGTACCGCCATCTTTGTGAACAGGTCAAAATAAGTGGATTTTCGCGCGAGGAATACCTGCGCTCCCTAATCTTGGGCAAAGAAATCCATCCGCGCCCCTGCACACACCATGCGGAACTTGTGCGGCAAATTTCCGGTTTGTGCAACAACGCAAACCAGCTTGCGCACCGCGCCAACAGCACGGGCGTGGCGGGGCAGCAGAGCGTGGACGAGATGACGCGCGTCGCCAAGGGAGTGTGGATGAAATGACCCGGCTAACCCAAGAGGTCTGGCGGGAAGTAAAAGAAAACTGGTAAAGGAGTCGCTATGAAAAATGGCTTACACATCCGTGATCCCTGTCCGCCGTCTGGATCGGGCGGTGAAGTATGTGATGAACAAGGAAAAGACTACGGCGGTATCCTTGCAGGATGCCCTCGACTATGCCGCCAACCGTGACAAAACGGAGCAATCCTGTTTTGAAAGCTCGTATGCCTGCACGCTGGAAACCGCCTTTGCCGATATGCGGCAAACCAAGGAACGCTGGCACAAGTCGGGCGGTGTGCAGGGGTATCACCTTGTGCAGAGCTTCGTTGCAGGAGAAGTCTCCCCCGAACTGGCGCACCGAATCGCAAAGGAACTGGCAGACCGTGTGCTGGGCGGGCGGTATGAATATGTCATCGGTACGCACCTGAACACCGGGCATATCCATTCGCATATTGTCTGGAACTCGGTCAGCTGTGTAGATGGCAAAAAGTATCGCAGCAACTATAAAAGCTATGTGACGGAAATCCGCGCGGTATCAGATGAACTTTGCCGAAAATATAAGCTGTCCGTCATCGACACCGAAAACTCTAATCATGTGGCAAAGCCCTACGCCGAATGGTTGGCGGAGAAAAACGGTCAGCCCACATGGCGCACCGCCATCCGACAGGATGTGGACGACGCTATCCAGCAGAGCCTTACCTGGCGGCAGTTTCTTAACGCGCTGGAGCGCAAAGGCTATGAAGTCCGCATGGGGCGCAAGTATCCTGTTTTGCGTCCGCCCGGAAAAGAACGTTTTGTTCGCTTCAAAACGCTGGGCAAGCGGTACACGCCAGAAGCCATCCAGACGCGCATCCTGTATCCACGAACCTACCGCCCGTATGTGGAAAATACCCCTGTCGTTCAACATAGTCGCCTACGAAGCGAAAAGAAGCCCCGCCGCAAACTGACCGGGCTGCAGGCGCTGTACTACCGTTACCTGTACGAGTTGGGTGCCCTCCCTCGCAAGCCACGCCGCCCCAGCTATGCCGTGCGGCAGGATGCCTACAAGTTAGACCAGCGCATCCGGCAGATGGAGTTTTTATCTAAGAACAACATTAACACGCTGGCACAGCTGGAAACTCACCGACAAGCCCTGCAAACAGAAATTAGGCAGTTGCTGACAAAGCGTAAGCAACTGCCCAAAACCGATGATGTACAATCGCAGCGTGAATCGGTCAACACCGCCCTAAAGCAGCTTCGCCAAGAAGAACGCCTCTGCCGCAAAATTGCAGAACACTCCCTAGAAGTGCAGCAACACCTCACCGAAGCCCGCCGTGACCGCGCTGAACAGCAAAAACAAGAACAGGAACGCGCGCGTGACCGCCGCCCCGATATTACAACACGTTAATCTGTAAGACCCAGCAGCCAATCCCGTGCATTGATGCGGCGAATGCCGTCATACTGTTCCTCCGGATCATCGTCCATCGTAAGAATATATTTGGGGTAGTGGTCGCGGATGGACAGCAAGGGTCGCAGCTCCCGCTGCAGGGTGTCCGCATCACGAACGGAAAGCGCCACTTGGTAATAGAAGGTATTGTTGCCGTTCATTGCCACAAAATCGACCTCGAAAGAATCGACCTTTCCGACATACACGTCATAACCGCGCCGCAGCAGTTCCAGATAAACAACATTTTCCAGAATGTGCCCGGCGTCTGTATTGCGTTTGCCAAGCAGCATAAATCGCATACCGATATCTACGACATAGTATTTTCCCAAGGTTTTCAGATACTGCTTACCCTTGACATTATAACGCTGTGCGGGATAGATAATGTAGCTTTCGATCAGCGCATCAAGATAGCGTTCGACGGTCTTTACATCAACTTTTCGTCCTTCGGATGTCAGGGTGTCTGCGATTTTCTTGGAGGAAAGCGGACTGCCGATGTTGTCAAAAACATAGCGCAGCACGCTTTTCAACATCAACGGATCGAGGATCTTTCTTCGTGTCAAAATATCTTTTACGACAATCGTGTTGAAAATGCCATCCAAGTAATCCCGAATCTCGTTCGGATGCCCCTTAAGTTCCAGCGCATAGGGAAAGGAACTGTTTTCCAGATATTCGGTATATTTTATTCCGCGATCTTCCATACTGCCGGTACTCTGCATATATTCCTTAAAAGAAAGCGGCAGCATTTCGATTTGCACATAGCGCCCGGAAATAAGGGTGGCTATTTCACTGGACAGCATATAGGCATTGGAACCTGTGACGTATATATCTACATTCTTCTTGATATACAAGCTGTCGATCACTTTAGGAAAATCCGTGACGTGCTGTATCTCATCCAGAAAAATGTAAGTCATCTTTTCGGGAACAAGATGGTCTTTCAGGTAAGCGTACAGTTTTTTATAGTCGCTAAGTTCCTCAAAATCCATATCCTCAAAATTGATGGCAATAATTTGGTCTTGTTCGACGCCATTCTTGGTACATTTCCATCAAAACAGACTTTCCGCAGCGGCGGATACCTGTTACGACTTTGATGAGTTGCTTGTCCTTAAACGCAATCAGTTTATTCAGGTATTCAGTTCTGGTAATCCGCATAATAAACCCTCCGCAACTTTTAATGATAGTATACGCCAAAAAGTGTAAAATGTCACGTACTTTTTGGAATCGAATCCAAATAATTCAAGAAAGAAGGATGTATATGAATTATTCAAACAAAGCATATGTTGAACACCTGCGCCGCAAGTACCCGCCCGGTACGCGGCTGCAACTCAACTGCATGGAAGATGAGATGGCCGTGCCTCCCGGCTCTATGGGTACGGTGGAATGTATCGATGATGCCGGACAGATCCACATGAATTGGGATTGCGGGCGCAGTCTTGCCCTCATCCCCGGCGTGGACTCGTTCAGCCGCTTGCCCGCGCCTAAAGAAAAGGCCGGTGATGCCAGATGAATTACGGTTCTGAACCTGCGGATCAGGTCGTCCGCTACTCGCTAGAGGGTGCGGAGTTTGCCCTGCGCATCTCCGGCACCGCTGCGAAAAACTTCTTTATTTTCGCACAGGCAGTGCTGCACGACAGCAAAAAGACCCACGGCAAAACGCACCTTATCCGGCTGCTGAAAGAGCAGAAACCACTGAAGTTTTTCACGGTGGACAAAGACCGTATGCATGATTTTGCCCGCGCTGCCAAAGCGCATGGTCTGCTGTTTTGCCCCATCCGCGACAAGATGGATCCCGACCACATTGAGATCGCTATTTTGCAGGACGACGCTTCCAAAGCGAATCGCATTATTGAAAAACTGCAGTTGGATGTCGTGGACACCGGCACGGCAGAACTGGTCGATGCTGTGCAGCAGAATTTGGAAAATGCAGCCCCCAACCACGAGGACACGCCCACCGTGGATTTTCCTCTGGGCTCGGAGAACGCCAGTCCGTCCGAGCCTTTCTCCGACAGCAGCAAATCTTTTGCAAACTCGCCGTCGCCGCGCGCCGATCAGCTTCGAGCCAAGGGTGAGCGCCCCAGCGTCCGCATGGAACTGCAGGATATTACCGCCTACCTGCGAAACCGAGCAGAGGCACCCAAAGACCGTATGCCCAAGCTGCCGGTAAAAATCCGGCGCAAAGAAAAGGTGATGTAAATGTTTTCTGTTTGTTTTCAAATGGCAGATAGCTATTGCGACGGTTCTATGGTATGTTGGCGATAGGAGGTGCAAAAACAATGACAGAACGTAAAGTCAAACTCGACCGTGCCAACAAAAGTATCCTACTCCGGGCGCTGGGTGATGTCTACTACGGCCAGCGCGCCCGCGGCGGCAGTGCCGAAGAAACGGGACGGCTCATCCTGAGGGTGAACGATCTGCCCGCAGGAGGTAAGCTGACGATGTCAGCGGCAGAGTATCGGCTGGCAAAAGCCGCTCTCAACCAACTGCGCACCCAGCGCTTGGCAGAGGGCGGTTATACTGATGCGGTGGATGATGCACTGACCCGGTTGCTGCACGCGCACACGCCGCTGTTTATCTGGTGAATCCGGCTATGACATGGGAAAAATTCTGGTCGATCATTGACCGAGTCCGCGCCAAAGCGGATATGCAGGATGAAGCGTCCGTGAAACAGTTCCTTTACACGGAACTCATCAACTTGCCGCAGGATGAACTGCTCGGCTTTGATTGCGCATGGCAAAGTTATCGCAATAAAGCCAACTTTCCCAAAATGGTCGCGGCGGCCTGCATCATCAATGACGGCAGTTCGGATGACAGATTTACCGATTTCCGTAACTGGCTGATTATGCAGGGGTACGATGCTTATCGGCAGGCGCTGATTGACCCCGATAACCTTGCGGCGCTCAACATTCCGTTCCGAGATACTGAGTGGATGGGATGCGGGAATGTGGCGTGGTATGCCTACACGGGGCAGAAGCTGCACACCTATTTTGAAAAGGAAGGAATTGCCGCCAAGTTATTCCGAAAGTATCCGGCTCTGCTGAAATCGTCTGCCGATTTACATCAGGCAATTATGCAGGAACAGCTTGTACCCCACCGTGCGCCGGAAACCGAATGGGAACGACAAATGCTGCGAACGGAAGTCAAGCACTACATAGATACCAGTGGGCTGGCGTACAGCTACAACGAATTCTATACTCAAAATATGCCGGATAAGGTTGCATGGAAAACGCTGCAAAGCGATTTGTTTGCAAATCTGCCGCAAATCAAGGCGGAACGTATGCCGCAGGACTTTTCCGTAGTTTTGCCGAAGTTGTGGAGAAAACGTCAGGCATGGGATGCCGAGCGTACAAAACGCCCGCCCTATCGCGGCGAAGAAAGGTAGTCTACCACGCCGGGAAGAAAGAATCCTTGGTGGGTCTGGCTGCTGCCGTTGCCACTTGTATGGTGGGCAGCGTTGGCGGTGGCTTGCCGCTGGCAGCCGGGCATGAAAATAACGGCTCTGCTGGATGCGCTGAACAGCGCACTGGCAGAGCCGTTTGCGTTGGCGTGGAGTCAAGACAGCCCGCGCTTTTTGCTTGTGTTTACGGTGATTTACGCGGTAGCGGTTATCGTGGCTGTGTCGGATCAGAAGAACACCCGCCCCGGCGCGGAGCATGGCTCGGCGGCTTGGGGCGATGTGTTCCGATTGAGCAAGTTCTACATGGATAAGCGCGGACCGAACCTGCTGCTGACGCAACATTTCCACATCGGAATCGACGGCTATAAGCATAAGCACAACACGAACATCCTCATTGTCGGCGGCTCCGGCGCAGGTAAGACACGCACTTATGGTGTGCCGAATGTGCTGGAATGTGCCTGCTCTATGGTAATTACAGACCCAAAGTCGGAAGTTTTGCGTAAGACCGGGAATTTGTTGAAGCAAAAAGGCTATGAGGTTATCGTTTTTGACCTCATAAACCCCGCCGCATCGTTCTGTTATAACCCATTTGTCTATGTGCATGATGACCGTGAAGTGCTGACCTTGATTGAAAATCTGATTCAAAATACCACGCCATCACATTCAAAAAGCAGCGACCCCTTCTGGGAAAGTGTGACTCGTTCGTTGACGGTAAAAAGTCGGCGGACAAGTAACGGTTATCCGTTGCTTGGATAACTGATAATTCAACAGATGGAATGAAGGAGTAACGCCCGGAAACATCTGCTCTCGGCGGGCGTGCATCGGCTGTAATGGCTGGTGTGCGAAGCCCCGCGACAACGGCTGAGAGTAGCCGCAATCACCACTTGTGGTGACCGAAAGCGGTCTGGAAACAGATTGTGCTGCTTATAGGCCAAGAGTCTACAAAATACCTATGGTTAGAATGTGCGGAAGCACTGACGAAAACCGCGAATGTACGGTTCTAAAAGAAGACCATATAGAAATGTATGGGTGCGTTAAAGCGCAGTCAGTGTGGTTTAGTAAAAATTTTCCCTCTGAACGACCATGCTGTGTTACAGGCACAGGCAAGCTGACAGGCTCATAGTGGAGACCTAAGGGTATATGTAAAGATAGAATTATCGGAACGAGGAAAGGCAGCAGCTTTCGCAAGAAAGAATCTGACGAAGAAAATAAGCAGATGAACTGCTGCTGAAAAGCAGTGGTCGAACCGATGAAGTTCCTGTAATGGGAATGGAGGAATGGCCACAAGTCGAGCCATTGGAATCTGGCATTATTCAATCCAATCA
>OHCJ01000371.1_pt1 | contig 13988 bp, 9 predicted proteins | sample 1566821 | NCBI WGS metagenome assembly OHCJ01 (sample SAMEA3879545, study PRJEB24766) | human gut metagenome | biome: human-associated habitat; feature: feces | place: USA | collected 1985/1987 | reverse complement strand
CACCGGCAGCGTCTTGTGCGCCGAATCACAGCACAGGTCTGCGCCGAGATCCAGCGGGTGACAGGATGGTTTCAGAAACCGCAGATAGGCGCCGTGGGCGTTGTCCACCAGAAGGGGCAGGCCGTGGGCGTGGCAGACCGCCGACAGCCCCGCGACATCCTGCACGAAGCCCAGATAGTCCGGGCTGGTGAGGTAGACGCCGAAGGGCGTGCGGCCCTCGGCGGACAGCTCGTCCAGCGCAGAAGAGAGCGCCTCCGGCTCCACGGGGCAGGTGCAGAGCGCCCCGGCGGCGTCCGGCGCGGGCCAGAGCCACTGGATGTCGAAGTCCAGCAGAGCCGCCGCGTAAAGCAGGGCCTTGTGGGCGTTCCGCGCCGCCAGCAGGACAGGCCGGCCTGCCTTTGCGGGCCGCATTTGGAGCGCAAGGTGGAGCATGGCCCGGATGCACTGGCTGCTGCCCTCGGTGCTGTAATAGGTGCGGGCGGTGCCGAAGAGCTGCGTGGCGTTGGCCTCGCTCTGAGCGATGATGCCCTCGGCTTCGTACAGCTCGTCTGCGCCCGCAATTTCGGTGATGTCCAGCTCTTCACAGCCCAGCGGGCCGTGGCCCTTGTGGCCCGGCATATGCATCCGGGTGGTGCGCTGCCGGGCGTAGCGACGGACAAAATCGACGACAGGAGTGTTCATGGCTTTATTCGCAGGCTTCGCCGTCTGCGCAGGCGTTGCAGGTGCCGCCCAGCTCGATGGGAACTTCGATGCCCTGAGCTGCCAGCTCCTGGTTCTCAGCAACTTTTATCATGATGGCGCACTCGACACGCTTCTTGAACAGCTCACAGCCGTACTCGTAGACGCCGGTGATGCTGCCGGTGGCGTGGTAGGCGTTGGCTGCACAGCCGCCGGAGCAGTAGAGCTTGGCCCAGCAGTCCTTGCACTCGGGGCGGGCGTAGGCGTTGCAGTGCTTGAACTCGTCCCGGACTGCCGTGTTGGTGACACCCTTCCAGATATCGCCCATCAGGTACTTGGGATCGCCCACGAACTGGTGGCAGGGGTACAGATCGCCCCAGGGGGTCACAGCCATGTACTCGGTGCCGGAGCCGCAGCCCGAAATGCGCTTGTAGATGCAGGGGCCGCCGGTCAGGTCGATCATGTAGTGGTAGAAGGTGAAGCCGCGGCCCTCACGGTTCCGCTTGATCATCTCCTTGGCCAGGATCTCATACTGCTCCTTCAGGATGGGCAGATCTGCCTCGGTCAGAGCGCTGGGGTCACTGGGGTCGCAGACCACGGGCTCCATGCTCAGCTCGGTAAAGCCCAGATCTGCCATGTGGAAGATATCGTTGGTGAAGTCGGTGTTGTAGTGGGTAAAGGTGCCGCGCATGTAATAGCCCTTATCGCCGCGCTTCTTTACAAACTCCTGGAACTTGGGCACAATGGCATCGTAGCTGCCATGGCCGGCGTAGTCCTTGCGGAAGCGGTCGTGGACTTCCTTGCGGCCGTCCAGGCTCAGGACCACGTTGTGGCATTCCTTGTTGCAGAAGTCGATGACATCATCGTCAATGAGCATGCCGTTGGTGGTCATGGTGAAGCGGAAGTTCTTATTGTGGATCTTCTCCTGCTCACGGCAGTAGGCCACCAGCTTCTTGACCATATCAAAGTTCATCAGAGGCTCGCCGCCGAAGAAGTCCACCTCGAGGTTGCGGCGGCTGCCGGAATTCTCAATGAGGAAATCCATTGCACGCTTGCCCACCTCAAAGCTCATCAGGGCACGCTCGCCCTGATAGCGGCCCTGCGAGGCAAAGCAGTAGGAGCAGTTCAGGTTGCAGGTGTGGGCCACATGCAGGCAGAGGGCCTTGACCACGGTGTTGCGGTTCTTGAAATCGAACGCGAGGTTCTCATAGGTATCGGGGCTCCACAGCTTGCCGGATTCCTTCAGGCTTGCCACATCATCGATGCACTGGCGCAGGTCGGCCTCGGTCACGTCCTCACGGTCGCCGTACTTTGCCATCATGGCGGCAACGATCTCGTCGGCGGTGTGGTCGGGGTACATGGCAATGACATCATACGCCACCTCATCCACCACATGCACCGAGCCGCTGCAGGTATCCAGCACGATGTTATAGCCGTTCAATTGATACTGATGTACCATTTTATTCTCCATTCCATTGTTACATAAAAAAATGCCGCCCGGCAAAGGCGGCATCCGATTTGCAGAAATTACTTGTTGCTGTTCTCGCACTTCTGGTTAGCCACGCCGCAGGAAGTCTTGCAGGCAGACTGGCAGGAAGTCTGGCACTCGCCGCAGCCACCGGTCACAACGCTCTTGGTCAGGTCACGAGTAGCGATCGTCTTAATACGTTCCATAATGAAAAACCTCTCTAGCTCCAAATAGTTGATACGCAGAACCACCTGCGCATTGTTATCTTGATATAGGATAGCACGGTTCAGGGATTCTGTCAAGATTTTTGTCGCATCTTCTGTGGGCAGTATTTTGTAAGCTGTACAAAGACGAAGCCTTACCCCACCGGCTGATACTTTTCCAATATTGTATGCAGCCCCAGCTCCCGGGCTTTTCCCAATAAGTACCGGTAGCGGGCCAGAAGGGCCTGCCGCTCATAGATGTGCTGTTCGATGAGGTCGGTGTCCACCTCAAGGTCGAACATCATCTCGTTCCGGTGCAGGCAGAACAGGCACTCTTTCAGTTCCTCCTCCAGCTCCGGGTGGTAGCGCTCGTGTTCGGTGTCCCGCGGGATGCGGGGCGAAAGCAGGGTCTTTTCCTTTTGCGTGGTCTGGGTCATAGCAGTTCCTCCTCTTTGTGCGTCTTTGCTTCTTCTGATTTCCAGTATATGCAAAGAGCATGAGAAGGATGACGGAATCAAGCAGCCCGCAAGAACTCCTGCGAAAGTGCGTCTTTTTTTCGATTTCTGCAAAAAATTTCAAAAAAGCGCTTGACAAAGCGGCGCTTTTTCCGTATAATAGCACACGTTGAGCGGTTCACCCCGCAAGACAGACCCAAGCTGATGGGGATTTGCATAGTGGTAGTGCGGTAGACTCTGACTCTACTTGTGGGAGTTCGATTCTCTCATCCCCAACCAAAAGACATCCGAACTGTTCGGATGTCTTTTTTGTTCTTTGTTCATAGAGAAAGCAAAAGAGCGATACAGCAAACGCTGTATCGCTCTTTTTTCGTTAACGGTAATCAGTAATTCAGACCGAAGCCGCTGCGGTAGTAATTGCCGTCGGCATCGCAGTAGGCGTAGCTGCCGCCCTTGACGTTGGCGAGGATAGCGGGATCGATGTACTGATCCTTATCGTAGCCGGGAACGTCGTTGGGAGAGGCGCAGATCTCACGCACCACACCGTCGATCTCCTGCTCGGTGATGGCAATGACGGCGGGGTCAGAGACCATGGTCAGGCTCAGCTTGCCGGTGGGGGCAAAGTCGCCGCTGATGACATCGACCTGAGCGTTCAGGGCGTTGTTCAGGGCAACGGTGCTGACGGTGTACTGGATGGTCAGTGCATCGCAGTAGGGCTCCAGCTTGTCCAGCAGCCAGGGGTTGCAGACCACGCAGGTGCCAACCACCTTGCCGCCGCGGGCATGGATGGCATCGGCCAGTTCCTTGATCTTCTCCACGTCCTTCAGGGTGACAATGGTGACCTTGCTGCCGGTCTTTTTCTGGCTCTTGTTGCGCTCGCGCTCGTCGGTGACGATCTCGCCCATCTCGATGACGGGCATTGCATACTGGTTGAACACCAGACCGTTGCTGATGGGCCAGACGTGCAGGTAGAGCACATCGGCTTCCTCCGGGGTGGCCACCACGGTGTAGCCCTTCTTCTCAAAGGCTTCCGTCAGGGTCTTGCGCAGAGCGGCATCCTCGTCCGTGTTGCCCAGACCGGCACCCATGGCCTGTGCCATCTGTGCAAAGCCGGAGTCCACACCCTTGAAGGTGACGATGCAGACCTTCTGGCTCTTGGCCAGAGGCAGGAGCTTCTCGTGGTTCTTGACCAGAACAACAGCCTTCTGGTTGGCCTCGTAAGCCTTCTTCTTGGCACCATCGAAGTTATCCACGCGGGCCTGATCGGCCTTGTCGGGGTCAAGGTAGGGGTTATCCACCCGCTTGGTGCGGAACAGGCTCAGCAGACGGTTGTAGCTGGCGCGGTCCAGATCTGCCTTGGGCAGCAGACCATCCTCCACAGCCTTGACGATGTTCTCGGGGTCGGTGTTGCCGCCGATGACATCGGTACCGGCAGAGATGGCCTTGGCGTAGCGCTCAGGCTCGGTGAGGTTCTCCACGCCATAGATCTGAACGGTGGTGATGCCGGAGTCGGAGTTGACATAGCCGTCAAAGCCCATCTTGTTCCGGGCCAGATCGGTGATCAGCTCCTTGCTGTAAGCGCTGGGCACTTCCTCGGTGCTGGTGATCTCGCCCCGATAGGTCTGGGGCACAGCACGGCCATCGGTGGCAATACGGGAGTAGTCCGGCATGATGGAAGAGACCTTGTGGTCAAAGGCGCGCTGGAACGGGGGCAGATGATACTTTTCCATCGAGCCGGGGGTGCGGTAGATGCGCCACTGGCCGATGGGCACATGAGGCTCAAAGCCATTCTCAGAGGGAGCATCGCCGGGGAAGTGCTTGATGGTCAGAACAACAGAGCCTTCGTTCAGGCCGTTGTCGCCATCCTGATAGCCCTTGACCAGAGCCTCGGCAATATCGCTGGTGACATCGGGACGCTCGCCGTAAGTACCGGAGGTACGGGGCCAGCGGGGGTCAGAGGTCACATCGACCTGAGGGCCGTACATGATGTTCAGGCCCTCGGCCTTCATCATCTTGCGGTCGGTCTGGGCCATCTCATAGACCATGTCGGTGTTGCCGTCGCCAATGACAGCCGCGCCGATGCCCAGAGAGTCCGGGTAACCAATGTTGATGGGGTTGGTGTGGAGAGAGTACGGAATGGCCACGCCGCCCTTGCAGGCCTCGTATTCCAGCATCTGGGTGCCGGCGTTGTGGTACAGGGCCACCATGCCGGCCTCGCAGCGCATGTCACCGCGGTAAACACCGGCGGCGATGTGCTTTTCCAGAACATGGCTGTCATCAATGCTGACGGTCATGCCGGGCAGAGGGCCGGGCATGGGCTTTTCACCGGGGTTGTGGTGCTTGTAGATCTTGCCCAGCTCCAGCTTGCCTTCGGCGTTGGTGGCCTCGGCACGGGTGGGCACCACAGGGGTGTTGAACAGGGTGTTCAGCACAAGGCCTGCCTGCTGATCCAGCCGCAGATGCTTGACCATATCCTCAGCGCGCTGCTCAGGGCTCAGCCGCCAATCCTTGTAGGGGGCCAGCTCGCCGCTGTTGTCCAGATCCTTAAAGTACAGGCCGTCCTTGACGATCACGCCGCAGGTGGTCACACCGATGTCGGGGCCGTTGACGTTGTGGAAGATGACCGGCTCAAGATACTGGTCAATGATCTGCTCGCCCTCTTCCAGAGCGTAGGGTGCAGGGATCACGCCGTCCTTGGCCTCTGCCCACTGGTCGGCGCTGGTATACCGTGTCTGCATAATGTTTCTCCTTTGTCTCTGTGCCTGCCACAGCACAGCTGATATATTACTTGCCTGTTTATTATACTTCCAGCGCAGATCGTTCGCAAGCAAACAAATAAAAAAAGTTACAAACTTTGGCGTAGTATACAAGGATGTTCTGCCGGATTTGTGCAACTTTCCCCTATCCTGATCCACAAGCCGGGTTCGCTTCCTGCTGACAATGCTGCATAAAAATAACCCTCTCCGTCAACGCCGCAGGCTTTGACAGAGAGGGTCGTATCCTTAATTTACCAGATCATCTGGATGCGGCCTGCGCCGTACGGGTCCTCGTAGTTGAGCAGGTAGCCGGGGTAATCGGCCAGCGGGCTGTTGGCGCTTGCCAGATGCGGCAGACCGTTGGCATCCACGCCGCCGAACATGGCTGCGTAGCTGGACATGACAAGGTAGTCCTCAGAGACATAGTCCTTGATGAGGGTCGCGCCATCGAACATGGCAAAGCCATCGCCCAGATTGCGCAGGGTGTAGTTCATGCCGGCCAGAGCGTAGGTGGCGTTCGGGTCAAGGGGCTGATAAGTACCGGTGGTCTTGTCGTAGATCTCCACATTGCTGACACGCGGGGTGGCGGCGCTGCCGGTCCAGACATTCTTGTCGTTGGTCTGAACGGTGTTGGGGATCATGGGGTGGATCGTGTACCTGGCACCTGCCACCTGCAGGAAGCCGCCGTTCTCCTTGCCCTCAGCACCGGCAAAGCGGGCACCAAACTCCAGAGCGTCCTGGATCTGCTGGCCGGTCACGGACATCAGGCAGGCCACGTTGCCAAAGGGGCTGACGGTCTTGCAGGTCTTGAAGCTCCAGGGGCCAGCCTCCACATCGGTGCGGATGCCGCCGCCGTTCATAATGGCGATATCACAGTGGAGCTCCTCGATCTCGTTGAAGTAGGTGTAGATGCCGTCGGCCACGAAGTCGCCGAGGTTGGTCTCGCCGGAGCGGATGCGGCGCTTGCCGGTGGCGGGATCGTTGATGTAGAATTTGGTATCGCCCACTGCGATCTCCTCGCCCAGCATATCGTCCACTGCGCTGATCCAGTTGGAGGCGGTGGCGGCCACGGCAGCATCCAGACCCTCGTAGGTGTCGATGAGCTCAGTGGTGATGGTGCCGTCCGCGCCCACGGTCATCTTGCCGATGTTCTTGAAGTAAGAACCGGTCTGGGTCAGGGTGACTGCCTTGCCGGAAGCATCGGTGACCTGCTTGTTGGCCATCACGGTGTGGGAGTGGCCGTCGATGAAAGCGGTAAAGCCGTGGGTGTGTGCAATGACTTCCTCACTGGTCCAGGGAGAGGAGGAGGGGTCAACGCCCAGATGGCCCAGACCGATGATGGTGTCAGCGCCCCAGAACTCAGCCTTGTCGATGGCCTTCTGAACGGCATCGTAGAGCTTCTGGCCATCCTCGCCGCCCAGAATGTCATAGATGTACCTGGTCTGGGCATCGTTCATAAAGTAGGCCGGGGTGGACTTGGTGAAGGTCTCGGGGGTGGTCACGCCCACAAAGGCGATCTTGCGGCCGCCCACAAAGAAGAACTTGACGCTGGGCAGAACGTTGAAGCCGGTGCGCAGATCGACCCAGTTGCAGGAGACATAGGGGAAGTCGGCTTCCTGGATCACAGCCTTGGCACGGTCCATGCCGTAGTCGAACTCATGGTTGCCGGGGGTGGCCAGATCGTAACCGGCCTCGTTCATCAGCTCGATGATGGTAGCGCCGTCATCCATGGAGCCGTAAGCGGTGCCCTGGATATGGTCGCCTGCATCCACCAGCAGCACATCCCGGCCGGTGTCCTCGATGCTCTTTTTCAGGGCAGCAATGGCAGCATAGGTGGGCTTGGGGGACTTGTTGTCGATATAGGTGTGGACATCGTTGGTGTAGAGGATGGTCACATCCGCTTTGTCACCAAAGAAGCAATTGGTCTCCTCCGCAAAGGCGGCGGGTGCACCGACAGAAACTGCGGTCAGTGCCGTGGCAGCACCGGCAGCCTTGATAAAGCTGCGGCGGGTAATGAACTGTTTCACAGGGAAAGACCTCCTTTGATTCAATACGCTCTTTCAGCCCTCTCCGTCAATGCCGTGCAGCGTTGTTTTCCCTTTTGGGGAACTGGCGGGCTTCAGCAAGACCGAGAAGGCTGTTTGTTACCTAAATCTTAACATAGAACCCCAGTTTCCGCAAGGGATTTTTGTAAAATTCGTGTCAAGAAATCCCACAACAGTCATACTGTTTTGGTAAAACATTTGAAAATTCCGAGAAAAAGGGCAAAGCCCCGCATCCCATGGAAAGGGTGCAGGGCTTTGCCGCATTCAGAAAAGAGGGTCAGAGGATCGGGGGACGATTCTCAGACAGCATCAGATGGCATGGTATTCCTTGAGGAACTTCTCAAGGTCGGTGCCCTCGATTTTCTTGAGCACTTCCTTGAGGGCCACCCGCTGGATGAAGGGCAGATCCATATCAGTGATCTTCTTGCCGTCACGCAGTTTGACCGTTGCATCGATCAGGCTGCGGACATCATAGGTGCTGCCCCAGACCTCGGGCACGCCGCGGTCGATGTTGAGCAGGGTGTAAACCGCTTCCATGCCGGTGCGCATGGAGTACTCGGTGGTGAAAATGGTGTCACGGCCGGTCTCGGCAAACTGGCCCAGGAAGGCGAAGTTGACAGCGCCCTGGGGCACGATGTCGGGGCGGTCGCCGAAGGCACGGGGCATGAAGAAGGCATCGATATAGGGCATCATCACAGGCACGGTGTTGGCGCTGTGCTCAGCCAGCTCGGCAATGTCCTCCTCGGGCACGCCGATGTGGTACAGCCACTCCATGCAGATCTCGCGGCCGGTGCAGTCGCGCATGGGCTTCTTGACGTAATCGCCGGGCTTGTCGCTGAACAGGCCGTAGACCCAGACGCAGAGCTGGTTCTTGGGCTGGTCACGGAACTGCTGCTGGCGGTTCAGGGTCCAGCTGAGCAGCCAGCTGGAATCCTTGACCGTGACGATGCCGCCGGTGACGGTGTGGCCGCTGAAGGGGTCACGCTTGCAGATCTTCTTGATATACTGGGGGATCTTGTCGTCCAGGGTGGTGATGGTGGCGCTTTCCCAGTTGGACAGCTCCGGCTGAGAGCAGAACTTTTCGGGATGGCCGAAGGAGGGATCCTGTGCAGCGATCTTCTTCCACAGATCCCAGCCGTTGCCCGGCCTGATGGTGGGATCAAAGCCTGCGGCCTTGTCCTGAGAGCCGATGGTGCAGCTCTCCACGCAGCCGCCGTTGGTGATGAAGAGCAGGTCGTTCTCGGTGAGGTCGATGGTCCTGCTCTCACCCTTGTGATCCACGGTCACGCTGCTGGCCTGCTTTTTGCCGCCCTCGATCCGGAACTGGACATCGGTGACCTTGGTCTCGTACTGGAAGTCCACGCCGTGATCCTTCAGGTAGGTGACCATGGGCAGGATGATGGACTCGTACTGGTTGTAGCGGGTAAAGCGCAGGGCGGTGAAATCGGGCAGACCGCCGATGTGGTGGATATAGCGCTTGAGGTAAAGCTTCATCTCCAGCGCGCTGTGCCAGTTCTCAAAGGCGAACATGGTGCGCCAGTACATCCAGAAGTTGGAGGAGAACACCTCATCGTCGAAGATATCGGTGATCTTTTTGTCCTGCAGCTGCTCATCCGGGGTGAAGAAGAGCTTCATGATCTCCATGGCACCCTGATCGGAGATGGCGAACTTGCCGTCGGTGTGGGCATCCTGGCCGCGGTTGACGGTGGCACGGCAGAGGGACTTGTTGGGGTCCTCCTTGTTCAGCCAGTAATACTCGTCCAGCACGCTGGCTCCCTCGGTCTCCAGCGAGGGGATGGAGCGGAGCAGATCCCACATGACTTCGAAATGGTTGTCCATCTCACGGCCGCCGCGCATGACATAGCCGATATCGTACTTGTAGCCGTCGCAGGCACCGCCGGGCAGCGGGTCCTTCTCAAACACATGGATGTGGTCGCCCTGCATCTGGCCGTCACGGACCAGGTAGCAGGCGGCAGTCAGGGCCGCCAGACCGGAGCCGATGAGGTAAGCAGATTTATTGTCAACGCCCTCAGGCTTTTTGGGGTGTGCAAATGCTTCGTAGTTGCCACTGGAATAATACATACTGGGAACCTCCTGTAAATCGTATTGGGAAGACCGCGTTCATGGTTCTGTGTCGTCTTCCCTTTCGTTGTGCCTAGTATACCCCAGTGGTTTTTTCAGAACAACAAACAAATCCTGAACAGTGTATAAAATTTATACAAAACACAACCATTGTCGGAAATATGGCGAAACTGTGTATAACCCCCCAGTCACCTGCGGTGACAGCCCCCGCTAATAGGGGGGCCTTTGGCATTGCATAAAGCTTTGCAAGTCCCCCTTTCCGCACAGACTGCACCATTATGCCAAGGGCTCCCCTACTAGGGGAGCTGGCGCAAAGCGCCTGAGGGGTTTAGTCCAACAAAAAAAGCGCTCACCCTCCAGGGAAGGTGAACGCTTGCGTTTCTTTATCAGTTATTTTGTTTCGGGTGCCACCTCAAAATCGACCTTGCCAAGGTTGATATCGGCGCGGACGATGGTGATCATCATGCTGTCGCCCAGGCTCCAGGTCTTGCCGGAGGCGGGGTCAGAAAGGCGGATGCCCTCGGTGAGGGTGGTGCCGGTGGCGGTCAGGCTGGAAGCAGGCACAAAGCCCTCCACGCCGTTCTCCAGCTCCACGAAGATGCCGCGCTGGGTCACGCCGGAGATGGTACCCTCGTAGCACTCGCCCAGATGGCGGCGGGCATACTCGGCCTTATAGCAGTCCTCGGCCTTCCGCTCGATCTGCATGGCGATGACCTCACGCTCGCTGGACTGCTTGGAGGCGCGCTCTGCGAAATCGGTATAGCGGAGGATCATGGTCTCCTTCTCGGTACCCTTGAGCAGATCGGTCATGATGCGATGGATGGCCAGATCGGGGTAACGGCGGATGGGGCTGGTGAAGTGGGCGTAGTCCTTCAGCACCAGACCATAGTGGCCCTTGGGCTTCTCTTCGTAGAGAGCCTTGGACATGCAGCGGAGCATACCGGTGTTGACGATCTGCTCATAGGGGGTGCCGCGCACACCCTCGAGGATGGCGCTCAGCTCCTTAGGAGTGGGAACGTCCTTGGCGAAGTGGTCGTTGATGCCGCAGGCCTGCAGCAGAGCGTGCAGACGCTCCAGCTTCTCGGCGTTGGGCTCTTCATGGACGCGGTAGACGAAGGGGATCTGCTTGACGCGGGCAAAGTGGGCGGCGCACTGGTTGGCCAGCAGCATGAACTCCTCGATCATGCTCTCGCTCTCGCCGGAGGTGCGCTTCTTGACGTCGATGCAGCGGCCATTCTCGTCGAGGATGAGCTTGACCTCGCCGCTCTCGATGTCCATGCAGCCGCGCTCCCTGCGCAGGCGGGCGCGGTGGCCGTACAGCTCCTTCATGGCGGGCAGCTGATCCAGCACCTCGGCGTACTTGGCCTGCGTCTCGGCATCGGCAGTGCCGGCCAGCAGGGCGTTGATCTCAGAATACACGCCCTTGACCCGGCTGCAGATGATGGACTTGACGAACTTGTAGTCGGTCAGGTTGCCGTCCTGATCCAGACGCATCAGGCAGGAGAACGCCAGGCGCAGCTCCTTCTCGTTCAGGGAGCAGATGCCGTTGGAAAGGCTCTTGGGCAGCATGGGCACGACCTGATCCGCATAGTAGACCGAAGTGGCGCGGTTGAAGGCTTCCTCGTTCAGCTCACTGCCGGGCTTGACGTAGTGGGAGACATCGGCGATGTGAACGCCCAGCTCATAGCCGCCACCGGGGAGCCGGGTCAGGCTGACGGCATCGTCGATATCCTTGGTCTCGGCGCTGTCGATGGTGAAGATGGGCAGAGCGCGCAGATCCATGCGGCCCTTGCAGTCCTCCTCAGACACGGTCATGTCCTCGAACTTCTTGGCCTCGTCCCGCACCTTCTCGGGGAAACGGGTGTGGATGTCCTTGGCATAGAGCAGGGCCTTGGCGCAGCGCTTGGCCTCCTCGCAGCTGCCAAAGCGCATGGAAACGCCCACGCGGTGATCCTCCTGCCGGGTCCCGCGCTGCAGGATCTCCACAGCCACCTTGTCGCCGTCCTTCGCGCCGCCCTCGCAGTCGCGCTGGATGGTCATGGAGATGGCCGGGCAGTCATCGGGCACGAACTTCAGGCGGCCCTCGATGCGGCGGACAGTGCCCACCATGTCGTTCTTCTGCTCGAGCACGGCAAGGATCTCGCCCTCATCGCTGCCCTCCACCCGGGGGTGGGCAAACTTTTCCACCAGAACGGAGTCGCCGGGCATGGCACCGCGGGTGAAGCGGCCCGGGATGAAGATATCGCCGGATTCATCCTCCAGCATCACAAAGGCAAAGTTCTTGCCCAACTTGACCACCTTGCAGAGCAGGGCCTTTTCGGCACGGCCGGAGCGGGCAGTGAAGAACACGCCGGACTTCTGGCAGACCACAGCGTCGTGCACCAGCTCGTCCAGAGCCTCCATCACCTTGCGGTCAGCGGAACGGTCGCCGCCGAACTTTGCCTTGAGGTCCTTGACCATGCAGGGCTGGTTCTGGATGGCATGTTCAATTTTATCGCGTAATGACATATTTTTCTCCTTAACACTTTTCCGGCATTCTCCAACGGAACCCGGACGACATCTTTCCCACTAAAGGTTGCAGACAGAAAAACAGCCCCGCCTTACACGGGGCTGTACACGGGTGCTCAGGCCAGACGGCTGGCGAACACACAGGCCAGGATAGCCACCACAAAGAACACGATGCCTGCAATGCGGGTCACCTTGGCCAGCATCTGATCCGCAGGGGTCAGGCGTGCATTGTTGGCACCGCCCACACCACCGTTGATGGCACCGGCCAGACCCTGACCGTGGGTGTGCTGCATCAGGGTGAGGAGGATGATGACGGCCGAGACGACCAGTAGGATGGCACCGCCGACGATTTCAATGACAGACATGGATGGAACGCTCCTTTTATCTTTAGTTTCATAGAGACTGCATACAAATACAAGTGTATGATAGCACAAAAGCCCGGGAAATGCAAGAAAAACCGTGGGCTATGGGGCCAGAATTTCCAGCCCTGCCGCCACCCGGGCAAAGATGGCCGCGCTGGAAAAGGCAGGCTCAGCCTGCGTGTCCTGCAGCACCACGATGGTATAGCGGGGCTGCTCTGCCGGGACAAAGCCCGCAAACCAGTAATTTTTCAGCTCTGTGCCGCCGGAAAACTGGCCGGTCTGGGCCGTGCCGGTCTTGCCTGCCGCGGTCTGGCCGGGCAGGGCAGCCTCATGGCCGGTGCCCCCGGCCACCACACCCGCCAGCAGGGCCTGCAGGGCGGCGGCGGTGCGCTTTGTAAGCACCCGCCTGCTCCGGACATGGGAAAGCGCCGTGAGGGGCGCGCCGGTGGTCTCGTCCAGAGTGGTCTCCAGCAGCAGCGGGGTGCGGCAGATCCCCCCGCAGGCAATGGTGTTCATCATGGCGGCGACCTGGAGGGGGGATGCCAGCAGCTCCCCCTGCCCAAAGCAGAAATTGGCGTAGGCCCCGCTGGACGCAAGAGCCTCCCGCTCCGGCAGGACCCCAGCCGCCGTGTGCAGGGCATCGGTGAGCGGGATCGCCTGCCCGAAGCCCAGCTGCTCTGCCATGGCGCGGACAGCATCGGCCCCCAGCGCCTGCCCCAGCCGGATGAAGTAGCCGTTGCAGCTCTTTTCCAGCGCGCCGGCCAGATCCACCTCACCATGGGGAATGCCGCCCGCACAGCGGAAGATTCGGCCATCCACCGCGCACCAGCCGGGGCAGGTGTAGACAAAGCCGCTCTCCCCTGCCTCCAGCGCCGCTGCCGCCACCACCGGCTTGAACACCGAGCCCACGGCATAGCACTGAAACGCCCGCTCCAGCAGGGGGCTGTCCGGGGCGTTCAGGCTGGCCGAAATATTCTCCGGGTCATAGCCGGGGCGGCTGACGCAGGCCCGCACCTTGGCGTTGGCGGTGTCCAGCACCAGGATGCAGCCGCTCTGCATCATCTCGTTGGCCACGGCTTCGGCGGTCTGCTGGATCTCCCGGGAAAGGGTCAGCTGCACCCCCACGGCCCCGCTGTCGGCGGGGGTGAGGACGGGCTCGGCCCGCAGCTTTCCCTGGGCGTTGACGGTGCAGAGCAGGGTATCCCCCGCCCCGCTGCCGGTGAGCAGATCATCAAAGGCGGCTTCCAGCCCGGCGGCACCGTGGCCCTCGCCATCGAGATACCCCAGCAGCTGCACTGCCAGCGGGGCGGCAGAGCTTCGCCGTGCCGCTGGCCAGCAGGAAAGAGCCCATCGAGGCCGCCATTCCGACGCAGATGGTGGAGACATCGCACTTGATGTAGTTCATCGTGTCGTGGATGGCCATACCGTCAG
>OHCJ01000367.1_pt1 | contig 14059 bp, 9 predicted proteins | sample 1566821 | NCBI WGS metagenome assembly OHCJ01 (sample SAMEA3879545, study PRJEB24766) | human gut metagenome | biome: human-associated habitat; feature: feces | place: USA | collected 1985/1987 | reverse complement strand
TCAGTTTTTTCATCGAATATTTACCGTTTGTTTGGTAGTCGGTAGAAAACAGGTAACGCATATTGGGATAAGAACCAAAGGAAAAAAGGTAATGCCAGTCCATGCCGTTGGTGTATTGCCAGAGAAAATATTCCTTTTTTATATAGGCAGTATTGCAGACAACAATCAAAAGATGAAAGGAAAGAAGGAATATGAAAGGAAGAACGGAAGAGGGAAAGAAGTCCAAACAAACTGTAGGCTGTAATTTTAAGTCCTTGAACTTGCCCATGTGCCAACTTGCCCAAGGACAAGATTGTCCTTTGAGGAGATAGAAAAGTTGGAACATTCCTTGTCCTGCGGTGACAGAAACATTTCTGTTATCGCAGGACAAAGGAATTTACATTAATAAATAAGCGTACCTGAGATACACCAATAACTATTGCTTCCCCCTTCGGGAGCACCCTGCGGTATTTTTACGGTGATGCTGTGTTCACCCGCTTCCAGATCACCCAAATAGATGTATTCGGGATTGGTCACCGTACCCGGACACCAGTTGGAACGGCTCAAGTCGGAAGAGCTCAGTCCATTGGAGAAATTACCCGAACAAGGATTCCAGTTACGATAAGTTCCACAATCATCCCGCCAAGGTACGAAAGAGATCACCTTTTCACCGTCCAAATAGAGAGTATTCGGTTTCTGGTTGAACTCATCACCGCCTCCCCAACCGCCATGTCCCGTGGTGAGGTAGTACAGACGGGCGTTCTTGGCAGGCTCCTTCAAGGTGAACTTTACGGTCAGAGAATCCTGACGCATGAAAATCGGATAAGGCTGTCCTGCCTGCTCCAGATAATTCACTGTATTGAACAGCGGAAGAGTATTATAAACCCGATGTTCTTCATCAGGATAATACTTCAGTTTCAACGACAGACGATGTCCTTTGGCATCCCAGTTGCCGATGTAAGCGCCAATCCAAGCTTCCCCTTCCAATTTTTCGGCCAGTGGGGTTACCTCCATTTTGTAAAGTACGGAGTCCACCCAGTCCTGTCCCTTCACCTTATTATAATTGAACTTGCGCACACCGAAACCGGTGAAGAAACGCATCAACTCTAAAGGCACATCATACTCCGCTGTGGAAATCAGCCCGTGGTAGTCCGTATTTTCCGAGCGGAAAGAGGGAACTTTCTTCAAATCACGTATGGCATCAAGAAAAGACAGCTGCTTGCCTTCCGGTATCAGAAAGACAGAACCGGTGCGGTCGTAAGCATCACCGTCCGAGTATTGGACAACTTCCGCAAAGACGGTACGATTCTTCACATAGTCGGGCAGCTTCACTTTCTTCAACAGGATGGTGCCGCCTCCGGCACTGTATTGTACGCCATCCTCCAGTACTTCGGGCAATTTAGCGTTGTTGAAGCAGATGCTCTGCTGGTCGAAGACCGGAATTGTGATAACTCCGCTTTGGTTGATGGTATATTGGTAGTCGGCCGCATCCATGCTTTCCCCCCACGACTGTGGCAACACATCCTTTCCTTTCTTCAGCGGGGTAATATGGGTGGCTTCCTGAATCATGTCACCGTTTCGCACGACTCTCAGTACCAATCCGTCAGGTACACCCACATTGGCTTGCGGAGTACCACGAAAAGGGATGTCGTTGGTATACCACACCTCGATGGTGTTGGAATTGATGGATGTGCGCAAAATTTTGCAGTTCATCCCTAAGTGTTTTCCTTCGCCCGTTTGCGTGAAACCTTTGCCGAATTCGAAGGGAGTGACCGCAGATATCACTTGTCCGTTAGGTAGTTCAGCCCTGCGGTATGCCTGCCGGGTGGTGTAGTCGATGTAACTGCCGGTTACAGGTGTCTTGTCTTCCGGGCGGGGATTGGGACGGTCGTTTTGCTCCGGCCATACGTTGGTCAATGATACGCGGTCACCGGATACGGTCATCAACAGATGCCCCGGCCGGGCTTTCCCTTTGTAATTCGATTGGTAGGTCACCTCGATACCTTGTGCATTCTTCACTTTTCCAGGGTAGTTCTGCGCGCAGACCGTCCCGGTGCTAAGCAGGAAGCACAAGCCGATTCCTACGTTTTTCAAGATGGTTCTTTTCATTTTTTCTTATTTTAAAGTATGATATAACAATTCATTTTACATGAAACACAAAATTCTCCCTTCACCCTATCCGGCTCGTTACCAGCGATCTGCTGTGTAGGAACGTCCGTAATGCCCTTTAACCGGTATGTAGGCAGTGGCATTTTTGTAGCCCTCGCGTTGTAATGACGGATGGGCTCCTTGGGTCAGTGCCTGTAGGCGGCGGTATGCGGTAGAACGGGTCATTCCGCAGACCTGCTGCATCCGGGCGCAGGTGATACTGCGATGATCTTTAAAATATTCACTCAGCAGCCCGTCCACTTCGATAGGCGACAAGTCCACCGTATGCACCTTGTATCGTTCTCTTACAAAATGTGCCCGGCTTATAATACTCTTCTTGAAACTTTTCTCAGGCTGGAAGTTGACTCCTGTTATCTGTACTGTGCCACGGGTCATCTTCTTAGGATTTTCACTTTCTGTGGAGCCGATACTGACAGAGAAATACCCTAATCCGTTGATATGGATTCGTTTGCCGTCACCTAATTTCTCGGACAGAATATCTATCAGTCCCTCTACCACTGCCGCCCAGTCCGAACGGCTTACTGAAGTATAAAGCGTAGCCTCGTGTATCAAGTCCTTCGAGTGGATGGTCTGCTTGTTGGTGTTTCTCACATGGTATTTTTTCTTTTCCCCGTCATTTGCCGGAGATTCATAGATATCAAATTTAATGTCTGACATAATGTACTATGTATTTGTTTTATTTATAGGATGTTATCGTGCAAACTTACAGAACATTCTGTTGCTTCACCTTAGTGAAGCGGCAGTTTCACCCGTGTGGCAATGGCTCTTCACTAAAGTGAGTAGGCAACTTCACGTCAGTGAGAACCCAGATTCTTCCGGACGAAGGTACGGATTCTTTCGTCCTCTTGCAAAGATTCTGCCATAAATGTTTCACACGTTGGATTTATTTTAATTTGTCGGGCAAAGTTCTTGCAAAACCCTGTTTTGCAGAACTATCTTCACACCTCAAATCAATAAAAAAACAGATTTAATGGAAAAAGAAAAAGACTCAAAACTGAAACAAGCCATGAAAGGGCTTGATTCATTCCTCACCACTCATTATTCCTTTCGTTACAACCAAATAACAGAACAATGCGAATTTCATGACAAGCACAAGTTCGATAAATACCGTGTGGTGGATGAGCGAGAATTCAACACATTGGTTATTAATGCAATAGAGGAAGGCGTGAACTGTATGGACCGTGATATGCGCCGTTATCTGGGTTCGTCACGCATTCCTTCTTTTCACCCCGTGACAGCCTATTTGGAACATCTGCCACACTGGGACGGGCACGACAGAGTAAGCGAGCTGGCACACTCGGTAAGCGATGAAACGCAATGGGTGGAGGTGTTTCATATCTGGATGCTGGGCATGGTGATGCAATGGAGCGGTAAAAACCGGATGCATGGCAACTGCCTGATTCCCATTTTGGTTAATCCCCTTCAGGGCCTGAAGAAGTCTACCTTTTGCCGGTCGCTCCTTCCACCAGCGTTACGTGGATATTATACCGATGACTTCGATGTGACCCGCGAGGGGGATGCCCTGCGCAAAATGCGCTCTTTGGCTCTTATCAATATAGACGAATTCAATCGGATGGAAGAAGGTAAACTGGCACGGTTGAAGAATCTAGTCCAAATGAGCGGTCTTAGTATGCGCCGTCCGTTTCAAAGCAGCTATAGCCAGCAACCGCGCCTTAGTTCATTTATTGGCACTTCCAATTTTTGCGATCTGCTGACCGATTCTTCCGGTAACCGCCGTTTTTATCCGGTGATGACCAAAGGGAGTATCCGTTTGCCTCGCATCAATTATAAACAACTTTATGCTCAGTTAAGAGATGAACTAAAACATAACCGCCGCTATTGGCTCTCACCCAAAGAAGAACAGGCTGTCAGCTTGCGTAATGACGCATTTTTGCGCCGTCCCATAGAGGAAAGCCTCTTTTATAGCTGCTTCAGTCTGCCCCGGGATGAGGAGAAGTTTCAAAGATGGACTATCGGCCAGATTTATGAAGTGATGAAAAAGGCCAGTCCTGAAACCATGCGTGATGTCAAGATGAGAGCCTTCGGAAAACATTTGGCTCTGATGGGAGTGAAGAAATTACATACCCGCTATGGCGACCAGTATCTGCTGAACCGGCTCTAACTGATAAACCATTTCGAGGAAATACTGAAAGTTCTGTCACCATATAATATTGAAGTCCAGCGATATGTGGTGACAGAATAAAAAGTATTACAATACAATATTTATTAACCCTATCCTAATTTAAATTTGACTATGGTAACGGGATGGTAGCTAGTAGAAAACTGGTAGGAATCGCAAATTTATTTCCTGTTTGTAAATTCAAGGACAAAGATCATCTTAAAATTACCAAAGTACATATGCTTTGATTATCAGATACATAGCTACAAGAGTAGTTCTGAAGGAACTAAGAAAATGGAATTACTTGATTTTCAATAAACTTTAAAAAAAATCACAGCTATGTTAAAACGACTAAAATCAGTCAGTATGTTGCTGTTCCTAATGGGTGCTGAAGACGGAATCATTGAGATGTACGTGCAGGACTTTGGCAAGGGCATCGACCCGCGTTATCATCAAAGTATTTTCGACCGCTATTTCCGTGTGCCGGGTACGAAGGTGCAAGGCAGTGGCCTGGGCTTGTCCATCTCAAAGGACTTTGTGGAGGCTCATGGCGGCACGCTGACGGTGGAAAGTGAATTGGGAAAGGGGAGCAGGTTCGTGATACGGTTGAAGGGGTGATTAGTAATTAACCGTTAATCACTAATCACTCTCTTGCGAATATCATTCAACCTTGATCAGAATGGAAACATCCTCCAGACCTTCCGCCGATACAGTGAGTTGTATTGTTCCTTTTGCTTCGTCGGGTTGAACGATAGCCATAGCCTTTCCCCTGAATGTATTGGGAGTAAGTGAACGGAAACTTTTCATATCATCATAAGCGGCATTACCGGCTGCGATGATATGCCCGTTTCCGGAGCATTGGATGCTTACGGGCAGAGATGTGTCGGGAACCACGTTACCGTCTTTGTCTATCAACTCTATTTTCACATAAGACAGGTCATTCCGGGATGCCTTTATTTTATCTCTGTCGGCAGTCAGGCGGATGGCGGATGGCTTTCCGGTAGTTTTCAGAATGAATTCCTCCTTACTTTGGGCATTTACAGCTTTCAGTATGCCCGGTTCATAGGGCACTTCGAAGGTTGCTATATAATTCTCCCTACCTGTCTCTTTCTCTCCGACGAGTTTATCGTTCAGATATAACTTTACTTTGGGCGAACGGCTGTATATATTGACCGTCATCGGTTTACCCTCCATGCCCCTCCAGTTCCAAGTCAACTGTTCAAGAGACCACCCCCAGTCGCTCATCATGATGTATTTGCCCAGAGTGACGGCAGGGCGTACCGCCATTGAGATTGCACGTTCTCTCCATACGATGTCGCGATAATAGGATTGCGGTTTTTTATCTCCGCAAAGATCAATATCTCCGCACCAGGAGTTATACCAGGGCCAGTTTTGATGACTGGGTTCGCCGGGAGATAGTTCGAAAGTACGTCCCAGTGCTGCTTCGCCCAAATAATCCATGGCAGCCCATACAAAATCGCCAATGATGTAAGAATGCTTTTCCACAAGATTCCAGTTGATGGCGGCATCTTTCGGATAAGATTCACTTCCATACATGATGCGTTTCGGATGTGTGGCATGGTCGTTTTCATATTTGTCCCATGCATAGTTGTAACCTGCTATATCAATGTTTCGGAAAGCTCTTTCCGAGTCTGTTTCCCATTGATAGTGTGGATTATCCCAGAACCAGTTGACGCCTGCTGTGGTAAAACGGCTGTCATCATACTGCTTGATAGCGCTTACCAGTTTTTCGGCTATTTCTTCACCTTTGGCATCCGCCCGTTCTTGTATTTCGTTTCCGATACTCCACATGATTATCGACGGGTGATTCCGGTCACGGCGTACACCTGCGGTTAAGTCCTTCACACCCCATTCATCAAAGAACTGATGGTAATCATTGTCACGTTTTGGCTTTTGCCACTGGTCGAATGTTTCGTGAATGACTAACATACCTAAGCGGTCGCATGCATCGAGGAAATATTCAGATGTCAGGTTATGGGAACATCTCACGGCATTATATCCGTTGGCTTTCAGGAGTTCTACTTTCCTTTCTTCGGCTCTGTCTATCGCTACCGCACCCAGCAAACCGTTGTCATGGTGCAGACATCCTCCTTTTAATTTCAAAGACTTACCGTTTAACTGGAATCCTTTTTCTGCAGAGAATGCGATTGTGCGAATGCCGAATGGAATGGAAATCCTGTCATATTCTCGTCCGCCGGAAGAAACGGAGACTTCTACCCGATAAAGTACAGGTGCGTCTACCGACCATAGTTCAGGTGTTTGGACGGGGAACGATGTGGTTACAGGTGTTTTATCCGCGAGCCTCACCTCCTGAGATGTAGAGAATACTTTGTTGCCGGATGGTGAATATATTTTAATACCTATTTCTCCTGTTTGGTTTTGTAAACCTATACGGTGTATTATTGTAGAAAGCCTAATCTCTGCCTCTTTCCCCTTTCTTCGGAGTCCGGAAGTTGTGACGAAAGTGTCCCATTTATCCAGGTGGAGTTTTTCTGTTTTTATCAGCCATACATGGCGGAAGATACCCGAACCGGAATACCAGCGACTATTCCTTCCGCTATTCACTACCTTTACGGCTATTATATTCGGTACACCCGGAGCATTGCAATAGGATGTGATATCTGTCCGGTATGAAGTATAACCATAAGGGTTGAAGTGGGCTTTCTTTCCGTTTATCCATACTTCCGACTGATTGTATACACCTTCAAAATACAAAGAGATGCATTTGTCCGCATCATCATTTGAAATTGTGAACTCTTTCCTATACCAGCCTTCTCCACCCACCATGTGTCCGGTGTCAATGAATCCCTCACTCATACGTGAGAAAGGACCAATGGTGATATTTTCTCTTTGGAGAGATAAAGGTTCTACACTCCAGTCATGTGGAAGGTCCAGAATCCTCCACATGCTGTCGTTGAATATCGGCTGTTCGGCGTTGGCAATGCTTCCTAAGTAGAATTTCCAGTTCTTGTCGAACAATGTTTCCCGTCCGGAAGCATGGAGTCCGGCGTTGGTTGGCAATATAAATAATGCCATGAGGTACATAAACAGCTTATTCCATGTCTTCATAATGATATGATGCTATGTTTCTTTATCGTATATTGTTGTCATACAGCCAGATGCCATACGTGAAAGCATCTGCATTCTTTTGTGGTTTCACTCCGTCCGGACGGAACCATTGCCCTATATTGGCGAATGGGGTGAGCACTATGTCTACTTCACTGCCCTTGTATAATGCTTTTGCCTGATATACCGGGCCTAACATATCTTTGTCCGGCTTGCTGACTGATGTGGGTTTTATTGCTACGTTCATGCGGATATCCTGTTCCATATTCACATCATCATTACAAAGTTGCTTATTCCACACCATATCCAGCGAATAAACGATAGGTCCGCGTACGAAGGCATAAGGAATTTTGTCCGTCGGCTCTTCCTTATACATGATTTCACCGCCTGGCAATCTGTAAGAGATGTATTTGCTGTGATGGCGCCGTGGTATCCACTTCTCTTCCATGGGAAAGGTGATGTTCACTTTATCTCCTTTGGTCCATTTACGGGACAGTTTCAGATAAGTTCCCGGTTTTATGTCTGCAACCGTCTCTCCATTTACAGATACTATCGGTTTCTCACACCAGGAAGGAATACGCAAATTTAGTGTTTTATTTCTGTTTTTTTCCGATTCCACTACCAATTCCATACTCTCCGATTCCGGATAGTTACCGGTGATGCTGAACGAGAAATCCTTTCCGCTGTATTGTGAGGGCATGTATTGATTGATATAGAACTCTTTACCCTTTTCCGCATAAATGAAGGTGGGTAACATGGAGATGATACGGTGACCGCTTGCCGTGCAGCAGTCCGGTCCGTGGAAGTAGCCGTCGGGTTTGCTTCCATTAGGGGCTGTATGATAACGGCATACTCCGTTCTCGCAATCCTGGGCTGCAAATACATGGTTAATCATCAGGCGTTCCATGGCATCAGCATATTTGGACTCTCCGGTCAGTTCCAGTAATTGTTGGGTCAGTTGCATCCAGGACATGGTGGCACAGGTTTCCACGATATTGCCGGAAAGAGGTTTTATGTAATCGTGTTCATAATGCTCGGCAACGCTGACTCCACCGGTAATGTACATCTGGCGTTCGTGAATATCATCCCAGGCACCTGCCACTTTGCGCAAAAGGGACTTGTCTCCGGTGATGCGGTACAGGCGAAGGAAACCCATAAAGTTCATGTGGAAAGTGTGAGAATGTACATAAGGTTGGAGTTTGTCTACTCCTAACGTGCCGTCGGCAACAGAGTCCAGGCGTGAGAAAGCATCCCAACCGCTCCATTTATCAATGTTGCTGACTACCCACTGGCTCCAGTCCAGATACTTTTTCTTTCCGGTCAGTTCATACAGTCTTGTTACAGGGTCACAGAGTAGGGTACCTTCCCAGGAATAGTGCACGCTGTGACCTGCAAATTCTGACTGGCCGTCCAAATGCTTTTGCTTGTTTTCGGGTGCCCTCAGTTTGGAAGGCCAGAACTCCAGCTTGCCCGGCCCGAAGTATTGCAAGAAGTAGTCTGCCAGCTTTTCTGCGGCAGCCAAGGCTTTCTTGTCTCCTGTTTCCTCGTACACTGTGATGAAAGCATGAAAAACAAAATACAGCTCGTAAGCATCCATTCCTCTTACCGGTCTTTCGGGGGAGCGGAAACTTTTGGCTGTTGCTCCCACGTAACCGCTTTCTTCCTGTGAGCCGATGATGCGGTTCAGCACGGTTTCTGCTTTAGCCAACAGCTCCTGGTCTCCGCTTTGCACAGCTGATAAATAGGCTGATTCTATCCACTTACCGTGTTGTTCTGCCTGAGTCCAGTTCCATGCGGTGTGCTGTCTGTTCACTACAAAATCCACATACTTGTCTATCGGAAAGTGTTTCAGATAAGCATTGCGGTTCACTTCCATACGATGCCCGAAGAACCCTGTAATGTTTTTTACGGATGAGACGGGTACCGGCTTTTCCAGTAATCCGACTTTGTCATGATTCTGGGCATTAAGACTCGTTATCAAATTGGTAAATAATAAAATAGCGATAATTTTTGTTTTCATACTTTATTGTAAATAATGAATTAATTCTAATTCTTTTAATTGGCATAATCCGGATTCTGCGTTAATTTCGGGTTAGCATCCACAGCTCTTTGAGGAATTGGGAATACAATGCGATGGTCTCCTTGCGGTTTATGCGATAACCAGCTTTTCTTGCAGAATATGCCAAAGCGTATCATGTCTCTTCGGGTATATCCTTCCCATACGAACTCCCAACATCTTTCATCAAATAGTCGTCCGAATTCTATCGGGTCTTGGTTACCGCGATCTGTGATCTGGTAATTTTCAACTACTCCCCATTGGTAACTGGAATTCTCTTTCAATTCATCATCCGTAACGGTTGCCTTGGATGGATCTGCTTTAAAAGCTCGTTTTCTGACTTCAGTTACTAACTCACCTGCTCCGGACTGGTTGGTTCTTAATAAGCATTCGGCTTTCATTAATAATACTTCCGAATAACGTAAAAGTGGAATATCTGTGCTACAACTCCATTCTGAACCGGCAGGAACTTCTTGTTTATTATACCTGTATCCTTCCATCTCGTTTGTATAATTCCCGTCGGGAAGTTCTTTGGAGAATATTAATAGTTCTCCTTTCTTGTCGTAAGCACCATATAATGGATTTCCTTCTGCATCAAACTGTTGCCCCATTAACCAGGAGTCCTCAAGTCTGGAGTCGCCGTCTTGGTAGGTATCAATGAATTGGGTTGTACCTTTCGGCCCGCCGGCTGCATTGGGCACTGCATTCAACAGGAATTTCTTTTGTAGTTCACTATGCCATGAATTCATGAAAAGATAGTTTCCTACTACTCCCCGATTGTAGTCGTAGGGGATTGTAAACAACACTTCCTTTGAAGATTCCACCCCCTGAGCTCTGAAGGAGTCTTTAAATTCAGGTGACAGATCGCATTTTCCGCTATTAATGATATCGTTGCATTGTGACAGGCATTCATTCCAGTGGGCGGTACCAGTATAGACTTCGGCATTCAGGTATACATTGGCTAATATGGCTTTTCCTGCCCATTTGTTGATGCGTCCATACATGTTGCCTCCTTGTTCTTCGTTCAGGGCGGGTATCACTTCATTCAATTCCCTTACAACGAAATCGTAGACATCCGTTCTTGATGTTTTTTCCGGAAGATCCTGAGACATGGTCGTAATCAATGGGATATCACCGAAATTATCAAAGAGAATCCAATAATAATAAGCTCTCAATGCTCTTAATTCTGCCAGTCCGGACTGTCTTTCTGCATCTGACGGAGCAGGAATCAATCCCCGTTCAATTTTATCAATGGCACTATTACACAAGATTACACCTGTATAATAGTTGTTCCACAAGTCTAAAATCTGTCCCAGTTCAGAATTCCAGTTGTGGAATTGCAGACGTTTATAAATACCTCCGTCATCCCAACCGCTTGCATTGGCAGGTATTGATATACAACATCCCGTTAATTCCTGTGTCTGCCAATATGTGCCTACATAACCATAATTCAATGCGGCATAAGCTCCTGCTATATTAGGACCGAAATCATTGACAGTATAGTTGTATGTTTCTTCCGTAACAGATGAAAATACTTTTTCGTCCAGATTGGTACAGCTTGCAATACCTATTGTCAATAAGAATAAAGATATATATTCAGTGAAAGTTCTTTTTTTCATAATAGCTCATTTTAATAAATTTAGAAACTCAGGTTTACTCCTAAAGAGAATGTACGGGCAGAAGGGTATCTGTACCTGTCGTCTATACCGGGAGTCTGACCGGTAATGCCGACTTCCGGGTCAACTCCACTATAACCGGTTATGGTGGCAAGATTTGATATACTACCGTAAATTCTAAAGTTTTTTACCCATTTGTTTTTTCCAATCTTTGGAGTATATCCTATTGTGATATTGTCAATTTTCCAATAATCACCATCCTGAACGAAGTAGCTTACATATTGTAAGGACTGGTCGTAAGCCAATGGACGCTTACCATATACATTATCAAAGGCCTTTTCCATCACATTATCCCCTCCCAATAATGAAACCGGAGCTGCATAATGCATCTCTGCCATATTTAATATCTGAAAACCAAAGGCTCCCCGCATAGTGACAGACAGGTCAACTTGCTTGTATCTGATTGTATTATTCCAGTTCAGGTAAAACTTAGGAAGACCGTTACCCAGAACTTTCTTGTCGGATTCTTGTTGCTCTGAAATCGGTTTGGGTTTACCATCTGCACCTTCTATGATCCAGTGACCGTCTTCGTCTATATCAATACTTTTGTAGCCGTAGAAATTACCAATCGGTTCTCCTTCCTCTATCCTATGGGTTGGTTGCTGAATAGGGGCAAGTGTGTTTCCTACGTTCTGGTAAGAGTCAGAGAAATACTTGTCACTGGACAAGGATAGGAGCTTATTCTTATTCGTTGAGAAGTTGATACCTGAATCCCATGTGAAATTCTTATTCTGGACGGGAACCACATTCAATGATACTTCAAGACCGGTATTTCGTATCGAACCGGCATTTGCCGTAATCCATGCACTATAATAAGGCGGTACAGGAACCTGATAGCCTCCTATAAGGTCTTTCGTCTCCCGATTATAGAAATCAATGCTTCCGGATACTCTGTCATTAAGGAAGCCGAAGTCAAGACCGATATTCAATTCTTCTTTTTTCTCCCATCGTAAATCGGGGTTGGGGTTTCCGCCTGGCCGTAGAAGATTAGTCCATTGTCCGTTGTAGTAACCATAACCTCCCAAATTTAGTGAATTTAAAGAGATATAGGCTGAACCTGGTTCTGTTCCTGTTATACCAAAACCGGCTCTTAGCTTGAGTGTACTAATTGCTTGGATATTATTAAGGAATTGTTCTCCCTTTATGTTCCATGCTAAAGACATTGCCGGGAAATTACCCCATTTGTGGTCTTTACCGAATTTAGAAGAGCCTTCGTGCCTCATGCTGGCAGAAATGAAATATTTGCCTTTATAGTTGTAGTTTACCCTTGCGAAGAATCCTATGAGCTTATTCTCACCTTGATAGGACGATTGGTTGGCTTTTCCTTCTTTCAGCGCATTGCCTAAACCTATATTGTTATATGAATAGTCGTCGGACGGAAAGTCATAGTTATCCATAGAAGCGGATTGATAATTCCATTTGTTCCAGCTATATCCAGCTAATGCATTCAGGTTGTGTGAATTGTTGAATTGCTTGTTATATTGGGCAGTCAACTCCATCATGGTATTTTCATTGCGGGCTGTTGAACGTGAAGCATACCCGTTCTTTTTACTGATTGTGGTTGATTTATGCTTTTTAGTCTCATAATACCCGGAAAAGTTGTTGTATGTCTCATTCGAGATGAGGAATTTAATATCCAGACCCTCAACGGGAATAAGGGTTATAGCTGAATAGGCTCTTAAGTTCGTTGATTTATTCTCTCCTTTTGTTTCGTTCAGAAGGGCAACCGGATTAAAAATCATATCACGTGCTATTTCGGTCCAATTACCATTTTCATCTTTCACAGGACTTGTCGGGTTGAAAATCAATGCACTCTGATATACATCATTACTGTATCCGATGTCGTACTTCCTTTGATAGCCATTCAGATTTGCCTCTATTTTAAGTTTGTTATCGAACATACGGTGGACAACGTTAATGCGAGGATAAATCATATCTACTTTTGAGCGTTTTACAATTCCCTCATTCGAGGTATAATCGAAACTGGCTATGTAGCTGGTATTTGCTGATCCGCCCTTAAGGTTGATACTGTATGTTTGATTGAATGGAGTTTGTAGTATTTCGTCCATCCAATCTACTCTGGCTCCGTTATCCATTGCTCCGGGGATTCCTTGCTGGACTTTATCCAGATATTGGGTAGCGTTCATCATAGGGAGCTTCTTATTTATCTTCTGAAACGAAATATAGCTGTTTACTTCGATTGATGGCTTCATTTCCGTTTTCCCACTTTTGGTGGTTATCAGTATTACACCGTTGGTGCCTCTGGTTCCATAGATAGCGGCGGCTGAACCATCCTTCAGTACATCAATTTGTGCAATATCATTCGGAGAGACACTGTTGAGATCTCCTTGCACGCCATCGATAATTACCAAGGGGAAAGTCCCCAGATTGAGCGTAGCAACACCACGTAACGAAACTTGTGAAGTGGACAATGGATTGGCATCAGGCGAGATAACGGCCAGACCTGCAACCTTACCTCTGATCAACCCTGCTACATCCGGTTTGGTTGCTTGTACAAATTCGCTGGATTTCACGCTCATCACAGAACTACTCAATTCCTCTTTGCGCTGTGTTCCATAACCGACTACTACTACTTCATCCAGTCGCTTGGTATCTTCTTTTAATACTACGTTGACAGAACCTTGACCATTAGTTTGTACTTCCTCTGTGATGTAACCTATATAAGAGATTATCAATGTGCCTTTAGTAGCATTTTCCAGAGTAAAGTTACCGTTGAGGTCTGTGATTGCTCCTTTCGATGTGCCTTTTAGCATGACGGTTGCCCCGATAATGGGCTCTCCGTTTTCATCTACTATCTGGCCTTTTACAGTGCCGGATTGCAGGATTACTTGTACTTCATTCACTGTTGCAAAAACAGCTTGCGGGCAACCTGCGTAAAGTGCGGAAGCCATCATCACGGAGAGAAAAGTTTTCTTTGATGATTTTCTTAAATGATAGTTCTTCATGAAATTG
>OHCJ01000365.1_pt1 | contig 14157 bp, 10 predicted proteins | sample 1566821 | NCBI WGS metagenome assembly OHCJ01 (sample SAMEA3879545, study PRJEB24766) | human gut metagenome | biome: human-associated habitat; feature: feces | place: USA | collected 1985/1987 | reverse complement strand
CGTGTGGTAGTGATACCATGAGGGTTCAAGTCCCTCTTTCTGCATCACATGGCGGTGACCGAAAGGTTGCCGCCTTTGTCGTTTCTGAAAAATATAATACAAAACCGGGAAAGGGGTGAAAACCGTGGCAATTAATAGAAGAGACAAAACGAAGACAGACAGGGCATCGAAAGTACACAAGGACTGGTACAAACTGGATCTGTCGGCCATCGTATACCCGACCTTACAGAGAAGAGATTTTTCTTCCGTTTATCGTTTGTCCGTTCTTTTAAAGGAGGAGATCGATCCCGAGATGCTGCAGCGGGCGGTGAATCTGACAATGCCTCGTTTTCCGACGTATAAGGCGGCTATCCGCAAGGGTGTCTTCTGGAGATACCTGGAGCCCAATGACCGCCCCGGTCCATTTGTGCAGGAGGACGTGAAAAATCCCTGTCAGCCCATGTATTTCAAGGCCAATAACCGGTATCTGGTAAGAATCTATTATTACCGGAACCGGATCGCCCTGGAGGCCCATCACAGTCTGGGAGACGGTACCGGAGGCATGTGCGTATTGCAGACTCTGACGGCCACTTATCTGCGCCTGAAGGGGCATACGGAGATCGAGAACGGCGGTTTTGTGCTGGATATTTTAGAGACACCGGATCCGGGAGAACTGGAAGATGCCTACATGAAATATGCCAATGCCAAGGTGTGCCCGCCCAGACCGGGGGAGAAGACTTACCGTGTCCGGGGAACCAAGGAGCCCTTTTATACCCTGAACATCATAGACGGTATTATGTCGGTGGCAGAGGTCATGAAGGTGGCAAAAAGCTATAATGCCACCATTACGGAATATCTCAATGCGGTTCTGCTCTATGCACTGATGCAGAAGCAGGAGAGTGAGTGGCATTTAAAATTACGTCCGGTAAAGATCGCCATGCCGGTGAATCTGCGGCGCTTTTTCCCATCGAAGACTCTGCGGAATTTTATCACCATGATCTATCCGGGGATCGACCCAAGACTGGGAGAATACACTTTTGAAGAGATCGTGACCCAGGTGCACAATTACATGCGGTATTATCTGAATGAAAAGCTGTTGCGGGGCGATATCACCACCAACGCAGAGACCCAGAGGAACCCGTTTATCCGTGTGGTACCGCTGTTTATCAAGGATCTGGTGGTCCGCCAGTTCTATACGAAGATCCAGGACAAAAACTCTTCGGCGGGACTGACCAACATGGGAGCTTTGAAAGTGCCGGAGACCATGAAGCCCTATATCGAACGTTTTGATATCTATATGGGACAGCCGTTCTCTACGAGAACCAACTGTGCCATTGCCAGCTTTGAAGATATTCTGACCATCAATTTTGCCAGCAGTATTGCGGAAACGGATGTGGAACGACTGTTTTTCCGCAAGCTGGTACAGGACGGTATTCATGTGAAGATCGAGAGTAACCGGTAGATCCTCCGGTTGGAAAGGAAATGCTTATGTCATATTGTGTGAACTGTGGTGTGGAACTGGATGCTTCGGCAAAGAAGTGCCCTCTGTGCGACACACCGGTGTATAATCCCAAGGCACCGGAACCGGAGAAGCAGCCATCCCCTTTTCCAAAGGAAAAGGGACAGGTGGAAGTGGTAAAAAGAAAAGATCTGGGAGTACTGTTGACGGTTATTGTACTGGCTACGGCGGTGACCTGTGGGCTGTTAAACGCTTTTGTGTTCCGCAGCAGTCTGTGGTCTTTGGCGGTGATCGGCGTAGTCCTGGTATTGTGGGTTATTATGATCCCTGTGGTTATTTATACGAGACAGCCCATTTATCTGTCGATCCTGCTGGATGGAGTGGCAGTGATCGTGTATCTATATCTGCTGACTTATCTGACGGGACATAACAGCTGGTTCTATGGACTGGGACTGCCGATCGTATTGCTGGTGACGGCAGTGGTGGAAACGGTGACGTTCTGTATCCGCAAGCTCCCCATGTCCTTCCTGACAGGAGCCCTGTACCTGATCTCGGGAATCGCTGTTTTGTGCGTGGGACTGGAACTTCTGATCGACCGGTTCCTGAAACAGGAGATCGCACTGGGATGGTCGGCTATCGTGCTGACGATCTGCGTGATCGTCGATATCACCATCGCCACCCTTTTATCCCGGAGGAGACTGCGCAATGCAGTGCGCAGAAGATTGCACTTTTGATCACTATTCAGAGCCATGAAATATTGGCGAAGCAGCCTTAGATGAGCAAACAACAAGTGAACTTGTTGTTCAGGAAAGCATCGGAGATGCGATTTTGCGAATGAGGCGCTGAATAGTTACGAGAAAACTTGGTGAACAGGAGGAACTTATGGCACTGGTAGGAAAAAACAGTGAGAAAAGTAATCAAAATCTGATGCAGCTCATCCGGAGAGCCCACGGACTTGTGGAGAATCCGGATCTGGAGAAGCACAGACAATCCCAGGATCACATCGGCGAGCTGCTTGGCAACAGTAAAGAGATCCAGTACCGTCCCGTGGACATCGATGGCATGGATGCGGAGTGGGTCAGTGTGAACCGGGCTCATATGAAAAAGTATGTGATCCTGCATTGCCACGGTGGCGGATATTCCACCGGCAGCAGTATCTATGCCAGAACCCTGACATCGAAGCTGGCGGCGGGTACTTCCATGGATGTGCTGTGCTTTGATTACAGACTGGCACCGGAGCATCCGTATCCGGCAGCTGCGGAGGATGCCATGAAAGCCTGGAACTATCTGATGCTTTTGGGCTACGGAGCAAGAGATGTGGTCATTACCGGAGATTCGGCCGGAGGTAATCTGGCGCTTTCACTGGTGTTGAAATTAAAAGAGCAGGAGCGCTTGCTTCCCAGAGGAATCGTGCTGATGTCTCCCTGGACGGATCTTACCGGCGAGGGCAAGACTTTCCAGACCAAGGCGGAACTGGATCCGGTACTGGATAAAGAGTACATCGACCGTATGACCAGGGCCTATGCCCCGGACAGAGATCTGACGGATCCTTATATTTCTCCGCTGTTTGGAAACTTTCATGGTTTCCCGCCCGTCTATATTCAGGTGGGAGAGAATGAAATCCTGTTGGACGATTCTCTGCGGCTATATAAAAATCTGATCAAAGCCGGGGTCGCTGCCCATATCGACCGATTCCCCGGAATGTGGCATGTTTTTCAGATGTCACCCTTCAAAAAGGCCAGTGAGGCCATGGATAAGAATGCGGAATTCATCTATTCTGTGTGCAGATAATTTAAATCAGAAAAAATGACTATTTTTTTCAAAGGAAAGAAAAGGATTTTTAAGACAGGCACAGAATATTAGAAGTAGGGGCAGGAGGAACTATGACGATCAGAGAAAACTTGGAACAGTGGGAAAAGGATTATTTAAGTCCGTACGCATCCTTGAGTGTGAACTCCAAAGGACGTCTGCGACCGGAAGAACAATGTGATATCCGGCCGGTGTTTCAGAGAGACAGAGACCGTATTATCCATTGCAAGGCCTTTCGAAGGCTAAAGGATAAGACCCAGGTATTTCTGACACCTGAGGGTGACCATTACCGTACCAGACTGACACATACGCTGGAGGTATCCCAGACGGCCAGAACCATAGCCAAGGCATTAAAGCTGAACGAGGATCTGGTGGAAGCCATTGCGCTGGGACACGATCTGGGACACACGCCTTTCGGACATGCCGGAGAGCGTGCGCTGAACAGAGTATGCCCTTTTGGCTTCGAACATGCCGAACAGAGCGTCCGCACCGTGGACATTCTGGAGAAGGATGGCAAGGGGCTGAATCTGACCTACGAGGTGCGAGACGGTATAAGAAACCACCAGACCATTGGAAAGCCCCACACCCTGGAGGGCAAGATCGTCAGACTTTCCGATAAAATTGCCTATATTCATCACGATATGGATGACGCCATCCGCGGAGGAATCCTCACGGAAGCGGATGTGCCGAAGGACATCTGTGAGGTGATCGGCAGCAGTCCCACCGAGAGACTGGATCATTTCATTCATGACATCGTGACCAACAGCATGGACAAGGGAGACATCCTGATGTCGGAGCCGGTGGCGGAAGCCATGACGAAGATACGACAGTTCATGTTTGAGAGAGTTTACAAGAACCCGGTAGCGAAGAGTGAAGAGGGGAAAGCAGAGATGCTGATGGAGACATTGTACCAGCATTTCCTGAAGCATCTGGATGATCTGCCGGAAGAATATCTCAATCTTCTTTCCGTGGGAGAACCGAGAGAGAAGGTCGTCTGCGACTATGTGGGAGCGATGACGGATCGGTTTGCCATAGCGGTATACGAGGATATTTACATACCGAAATCCTGGCAGAGATAGGTACAAGATAAAATAGGAGTTAAAAACGTGTATTATCCCGAAGAACTGGTAGAAGAAGTCAGAGCCAGAAATGACATCGTGGATGTGATATCGGGCTATGTCTCATTGAAAAAAAAGGGAAGCAACTATTGGGGCTGCTGTCCTTTTCATAACGAAAAAACACCTTCCTTTTCGGTGTCTTCGAACAAACAGATGTATTATTGCTTCGGATGCCATGCCAGCGGAAATGTATATACGTTTCTTATGAAATATGAAAACGATACCTTCCCGGAGGCCATTAAGATCCTGGCGGACCGCGCCGGGGTAAAGCTTCCCGAAGTGGAGGAGACACCGGAACAGAAGAAAAAAGCCGGCAAACGTATGCGGCTGTTGGAAGTCAATAAGGAAGCGGCAAAATATTTTTATTATATGCTGCGGGATCCCCGTGGCGAAGTGGGAATGCGGTATCTGACGGGGCGGAAGCTGACTGATGAGACCATGCATCATTTCGGACTGGGTTATGCCGGGAAAAACGGCGAGCAGGTGGTACAGTACCTGCGGAAAAAGGGATTTACGGACGAAGAGATCAAAGACTCCGGGCTGGCAATGTTTTCTGAACAGCGGGGACTGCGAAGCCAGTTCTGGAATCGTGTCATGTTCCCCATACAGGATATCAACCACCGGGTCATCGGCTTCGGCGGCAGAGTCATGGGAGACGGGGAACCGAAATACCTGAATTCACCGGAGACCATGATCTTCGATAAGAGAAGGAATCTTTATGGACTGAATTTCGCAAGGACTGCCCGGACGGGCAATATTATCCTGTGCGAGGGCTACATGGATGTTATAGCCATGCATCAGGCGGGATTTACCCAGGCGGTGGCATCCCTGGGAACGGCATTTACGGTGGAACAGGCTAACCTTTTACACCGTTATGCGGAAAACATCCTGCTGGCCTACGACAGCGACGGTGCCGGAACCAAGGCGGCACTCCGGGGTATCGGTATTCTCAGGGAGGCCGGGCTTACCGGTAAAGTCATCAATATGCGTCCTTATAAGGACCCGGATGAATTTATCAAGAATCTGGGGAAAGAGGCTTTTCAGGAGAGAATCGATCAGGCGGAGAACAGTTTCTACTTCGAGATCCGTATCCTGAGTGAACAATACGATCAGAGTGATCCGGAACAGCGGACGAAGTTCCACCGGGAGATCGCACAGAAACTGTGCGAATTTTCGGAAGATCTGGAGCGGGAGAATTATTTGCAGGCCATTGCCGAAAAATATATGATCCGTCCCGATGATCTGCGCAAGATGGTCATAGGATATGCTTCCCAGACGGGAATCGCCAGACCGATTCCCCGTCCCCGCAGCGGAGTGCAGAACAAGAGCGATCCTTCGGAGAGCGGCCGGAAGTCCCAGAGACTGCTGATCACCTGGATCGGAGATGATCCTTCTCTGTATACGATTGTACGCAAGTACATTTCTCTGGAGGATTTCACGGAGGAATTGTATCGCAAGGTGGCGGAGAAGATGTTCGCAGAGCTGGACAACGGACAGTTTCAGCCGGCGGGGATCATCAGCATGTTTGAGGATGAAGAGGAGCAGAGGCAGGCAGCGGAGCTGTTCCATACAACGCTCCCCGAATTGTCCACGAAGCAGGAGAGAGAAAGAGCTTTCCATGACATTCTGGTGTCAGTCAAACGCAACAGCTACCAGTACTATATGGCGCAGCTGGGTACAGATGTCAACGCGGTCAAAAAAGCGGTGGAAGGCAAAAAAGCACTGGAAGAATTACAAAGAGCCCGCATTTCTCTGGAATAATAGGGTTTGCGGCTCGGGACAGTTATAAAAAATACGAAATATGGCTATAAATAATGGCAATGAAAGGATGGAACCACGAAAATGGATGAAAACACACAGGCAAAATTTGCGGAGAAGATAAAAGAGCTCCTGAATATGGCGAAAAAGAAAAAGAATGTGCTGGAGTATCAGGAAATCAGTGACTTCTTTGCGGACATGCCTCTGGAAGAGGAACAGATGGAGAAGGTTCTGGAGTATCTGGACCAGAACAACGTAGATGTGCTGCGTATTACCGATGACGATGATGTGGATGACGAAGAGATCATTCTGACCGATGAGGACGAAGTGGATGTGGAGAACATCGACCTGTCCGTACCGGAAGGCGTCAGCATTGAGGATCCTGTCCGTATGTACTTAAAGGAGATCGGCAAGGTGCCCCTGTTAAGTGCTGAGGAAGAGATCGAACTGGCCCAGAGAATGGAAGAGGGCGACCAGGAAGCGAAAAAGCGTCTGGCAGAGGCCAACTTACGTCTGGTAGTCAGCATTGCCAAGAGATATGTAGGCCGTGGAATGCTGTTCTTAGACCTGATCCAGGAAGGTAACCTGGGTCTGATCAAAGCTGTAGAGAAATTCGATTATCGTAAAGGATATAAGTTCTCCACCTATGCGACCTGGTGGATCCGTCAGGCCATCACCAGAGCGATCGCCGATCAGGCGAGAACCATCCGTATCCCGGTGCATATGGTAGAGACCATTAACAAACTGATCCGCGTGAGCAGACAGCTGCTGCAGGAGCTGGGAAGAGAACCGACCCCCGAAGAGATCGCAGAAGAGATGAACATGCCGGTAGACAGAGTGCGTGAGATCTTAAAGATCAGCCAGGAGCCTGTATCCCTGGAGACTCCTATCGGTGAAGAGGAAGACAGCCATTTAGGCGACTTCATTCAGGATGATAATGTACCGGTTCCTTCCGATGCTGCAGCATTTACCCTGCTGAAGGAACAGCTGGTGGAAGTGCTGGGTACTCTGACAGAGAGAGAACAGAAAGTACTGAGACTCCGTTTCGGCCTGGATGACGGACGGGCCCGTACCCTGGAGGAAGTAGGTAAGGAATTCAACGTTACCCGTGAACGTATCCGTCAGATCGAAGCAAAGGCATTGCGCAAACTGCGTCATCCCAGCCGCAGCCGCAAGCTGAAGGATTATCTGGATTAATGGCGGAAGTTATATTATCCAATCGAATGCAGGCTTTAACAGACATGGTCACTCCCGGCACGGTGATAACAGATGTGGGGTGTGACCATGGTTTTGTATCGGTCTATCTCGTGCAGAGGGGGCTCTCCCCACGGGTGATCGCCATGGATGTGCGGTCAGGGCCCCTGGAGCGTGCCAGAGAGCATATCCGGGAATATGGTCTGCAGGACAGGATAGAGACCAGACTTTCCGACGGTCTGCACGGCCTGAAGACCGGAGAGGCGAACGGGATGATCTGTGCCGGCATGGGCGGACCTCTCATGGAGAAGATTCTTACCGAAGGAAGAGAACAGGCACAGGGATTTGCAGAGCTGATCCTGCAGCCACAGTCAGAGATCCCGCATTTTCGGACATTCCTGATGGATGAGGGATATCTTCTGCTGGATGAGAATATCATCTACGAAGAAGGAAAATATTATTTTATGATGAAGGTGCGCTGGCTGGGTGCGATGACGGACGATGCGGTACGGCAGAAGGTCGGGGACTCCTGGAAGACGGAAGGTCTGGATCCCGGACTGGCGGAAAAGTTCGGCCCGCTGCTTTTATCCCGCAGAGACTGGATACTTCGGGAGTATCTGGAATGGATGCTGACCGAGCGAAAGCAGATCGTGGGACGCATGGAGCAAAAGGCAGATGCGGACAATCCCAGAACCATATGCCGCAGACAGGAGATCGCAGACGAGATCACCCTGATTACCCGTGCACTGGATTGGTATGATAATGGCAAGGAACCGGATTGCGTTTGAAAAATAAGACCTGTAAAAGCAGATTACAGAAGGACAGGGTGAGAAAAATGATCACAGTGAAGATAAACGGGGAAGAGAGACAATATCCTCAGGGAGCCACTTACGAGGATGTGGCCAACGATTATCAGCAGGAGTATGAGAATCTGATCGCTCTGGCAGCCAGAGACGGCAAGATCAGAGAATTGTTCAAGAAACTGACAAGGGATTGCGAGGTTACCTTTTTTACCTTGAAGGATGATGTGGGCAACAAGACTTATGTGCGTTCTGCCACAATGCTGTTTTTGAAAGCGGTATTTGATGTCTGCGGCAGAGAGGCGGCCCAGAGCTGTCGTGTGGAATTTGCCATCGGCAACGGCTCCTACATTTCTCCCAGAGGACAGATCGCCGCGACAGAGGATAATGCAGCGAAGATCCGTGACAGGATGCGGGAACTGGTAGAGGCAAAGACACCGTTTTTAAAAAGATCCTATTCCCTGGACAATGCCATGGAGCTGTTCCATAAGGAAGGTATGAAGGATAAGGAAAAGCTGTCTTTCGTAAATATTTATGAAATGGACGGTTATTACGATTATTATTACGGCTACATGCTGCCCAATGCCGGCTATGTAAAGTGGTTCGATGTCATAGCGTATGAGGATGGATTTATGCTGTTGCTGCCGGATAAAAAAGATCCTACACATGTTAAGCCGTTTCAAGAGAGAAAGCTGTTATTCCGGACGTTGAAAGAATCTGAGGAATGGGGAAAGGAGATCGGTATTGAGACCGTAGGTGATCTGAATGATCAGATCTGCCGTGGGTCCTTAAGTGAACTGATCCTGGTACAGGAAGCGCAGCAGGAGCGCAAGATCGGTGAGATCGCCAAGGATATTGTGGGCAGAGGCGGCGTGAAGTTTGTCATGATCGCAGGCCCGTCATCTTCCGGCAAGACCAGTTTTTCCCACAGATTATCCATTCAGTTGAAGACCCTGGGGAAGACACCGCACCCCATCGGACTGGATGACTATTTTGTGAACAGAGAATTCACGCCAAGGGATGAGAACGGTGATTACAATTTCGAATGTCTGGAAGCGATTGATGTAAAGCAGTTCAATGACGACATGTGCAGATTGTTAGCCGGTGAACGTGTGGAGCTGCCTTCCTTTAACTTCAAGACCGGAAAGCGGGAATATAAGGGCAATTTCAAACAACTGGGACCGGATGATATTCTGGTGATCGAAGGTATCCACGGTCTGAATGAGAAGACATCTTATGCACTTCCCGAGGAGAGTAAATACAAGATTTATATCAGTGCATTGACCAATATCAATATTGATGAGCATAACCGGATCCCGACTACGGACGGAAGACTTCTCCGCCGTATGGTCAGAGATGCGAGAACCAGAGGTGCGGATGCGAGACGCACCATCGATATGTGGGCTTCTGTACGACGGGGTGAGGAACAGAATATTTTCCCGTTCCAGGAGGATGCGGATGCCATGTTTAATTCCGTCCTGATCTATGAACTGGCAGTGTTAAAGCAGTTCGCAGAGCCGTTATTGTTCCAGATCGACAAGGGAGAACCGGAATATTACGAGGCCAAGAGACTGCTTAAGTTCCTGGAGTATTTCCTGGGTGTGACCAGTGAAAGCCTTCCCAATAATTCTCTGTGCAGGGAATTTGTGGGTGGAAGCTGCTTCAACGTGTAAACTATTCAGAGTAGCGCAATTCTGCTGACAGGCGTCGAATGCTTGCATTCGTAAGACTGTGCGGCAGAATTGATGCGACGAAGTAACCACATGAGCAAAAAGTAAGCATCGTCAGATGCGATTTTGCGAATGTGGTGCTGAATAGTTTACATGCATGGTTCTGAATAGTTTACTCTACAGTAAGAAAAGGAGAATACCTGTGGAGAGTCGTTTACCAAAGATAAAATCGATAGTAAAGCAGACAGCAAACTGGGTGATCCGGATCATGGGCAGCCTGATCCTTCTGTTCCTTGTATGGTATGCCATGCGTACCCTGCAGTATATGCTTCCGGTGGCAGGTCATGAAGATCTGGTGGAGATTCCGGATTCCGTAATACGGAATCTGGCGGCAGCAGCGCTGATATTGCTATTGTATGCAGTTCTGACGGCAGTGGAAAAAAAGGCCGGTGACAAAATCGTCATCTGGTGCAAAAGAATTGCCGTAACGCTCGGCATGCTTTGGCAGGGAATCGCAGGATTGTGCTGGGTTCTGGCGGCAGACAGAGTGCCGAGTGCAGATCAGGCATCGGTTATTGGTGCGGCCATAGATTTTATACAGGGTGACTATGGGACGCTGGCTCCGGATCATTATTGCGGTCTGTATGCTCATCAGCTGGGACCGGCGGCCATGGAAGAGATGCTGTTCCGGATTCTTGGAGAGGCGGATTATCATGTGATCCAGATAGTGTTCGTACTTCTGAACGTGGCGGGTATCTATTGCATTTACGGCATTCTGAAGGAAGTTTCCGGCAGACTTGCGGTGGTGGCCATGGGGACACTGCTTGCGGGCAGCTGTATGGCATCTGTCTTTTATGCCAGCTGGGTCTACGGAGAGATTCCCTGGGTATTCTGTTCCCTGTTTTCCGCATGGATGCTGGTCCGATATATCAAATATGGAAAAACGGGATCACTGGTGGGCATTGTGACAGCTCTTACACTGGGAACTCTGCTGCGTAAGAACACACTGGTCCTGGTGGTGGCATATTGCATGGTCGGCGCGGTACGGATATTCTCAAAATGGGACAGACGCCTGTTGATTTCACTGGTGCTGGCGTTGGCACTGCCACTCTTGTGCTATCAGGGAATCTATAAAATGTATGAGATGAGATCCGGAATGGAGCATTCCCGGGGATTGCCCACATCGGCTTACCTGTATCTGGGAATGGAAGAGATCGGTGGCCGGTACGGCTGGTATTACAGCGATTGCTGGGCACAATATTATGCAACGGACTGTAATACAGAGCAGAGCGATCAGATCTACCGGGAGATGATGCAGGAGCGCATGCAGGCCATGAAAGCACAGCCGGGGTATCTGAGAGGTTTTTATCAGGGAAAACTTCTGTCCCAGTGGAATGTCCCGACCTATCAGTCACTGTATTTCAACTTTAACCACGGGGATGTGTACCATGAGAAACTGGCGGCACTGGAAGACCGGCTGAGTGGAGATCTGTTTGACAGTGTGGTGAGGATGGCAGATCGTTTACAGTTCATTATCTATCTGGGGTGTCTGTTTTACTTTATCTTCTGTGTCCGAAAAGACAGTGAGATCACACAGCATCTGTTGGCAGTGGCTGTGATCGGGGGCTTTTTGTTCAGTATTTTCTGGGAAGCAAAGGCCAGGTATATGTATGCCTATTACATGATGATGTTCCCGCTGGCAGCGCTGGGATATGGGGAAATCATACGTCTGGCAGAAAAATATTGCTTTTTCCGGAAGAAAAAGATATAATCGAACAGGTGTAAGTAAGATAGATGATCGCGGCTGCTTTATGCAGGTGAGGAAAGTCCGGGCTTCACAGGGCAGGATGCCAGATAACGTCTGGTGGAGGTGACTCCAAGGCTAGTGCAACAGAGATATACCGCCGGCTTTTGGCCGGTAAGGGTGGAAAGGCAGTGTAAGAGACTACCGTCCGGCTGGTAACAGACGGAGCCATGTAAACCCCATCCGAAGCAAGACCAAACAGAGAGCTATAGACCGGCCCGGTCTGCTTTCAGGTAGGTCGCTTGATGCGGCTGGTGACAGTCGTACTAGATAGATGATCGTCATATACAGAACTCGGCTTATTTTTTGCTTACACCTTTTGAGAAAAATGCGGACTGCGGATGCGGTCCGTTTTCTGTTATAAGCGACTGCAATGCAGAGCATGTTTCACGGAGAAACTATGGAGAAGTCATGGAGAAAAAAGAGAGAATGCGGATAAAAGGGATCACTATGATACTGAGCTGCCTGTTACTTTTCGCCGGCTGCGGGGAAAACGGTGGGAGTGAGGAAAATGTCTCCACGGAGACCGCAGGCCAGAAGGTTTCGGAAGAAAACAGTGGCATGGGACAGGCTGACGCAGGAATGGAATTTGTGGAACTGCCGGTGCAGACAGAGCAGAAACTGACGGAGAATGATTTTAAGGTAATGAAATCCCTGGTGGGAATTCAGGCGGGAGAGCGGCAGGGCAGCGGTGTGATCTATGATGAAGAGGAAAACAGGATTCTGATCGCAACGGCAGGGCACGTACTGGCGGACGATACCGGAGAGGCCCGGGTGACATTTCCGGACGGAACACAGGTGGCTGCCACCGGCGTGGAGACAGTGGACAGCTGCGACCTGGCTTTCCTGTGGGTGGACAAGGCGGAACTGTCAGAAGAAGCATGGAAGGTCTGTCTGCCGGTGCAGACGGATCGGGAAGTATTCGATGCACTGAAGGAATATGACGATGTATGGATGTACGGAGGGGAGAGTGGGCTGCCGGTCTATGCTTTCGTGGTGGATCCCTGGATCTATGTGGAGGATTTTGACCAGTATATGCTTCTGCTGCAGGGACTGATCGCTCCCGGAATGTCAGGAGGCGGAGCCTTTACGGAGGACGGTGTGTTCGTAGGAATCCTGTGTGGCGGTGATGAAGAGGGAAAAGTGGCCGTGGTGCCTTACAGCATGATCGAGACGGAGAGACCGTAGCACAGTTGCGTATGCGAGCATCCGCACAGTGTCTGACGAACATTATGGCTTAGTTGATAAAAATTTAATAATCGTTTTATTGACAATACTGTAAATATGATAGAAAATAAAAAAGATGGGTCTTAGACTCAGATTGGAGGAAAAAACAATGACGAAAATAGATGTAGTATCCGGATTCCTGGGTGCCGGTAAGACCACCCTGATCAAGAAGCTGTTAAAAGAAGCTCTGGACGGCAGCAAGACCGTTCTGATCGAGAATGAGTTTGGTGAGATCGGTATCGACGGCGGTTTCTTAAAAGAGGCCGGTATCGAGATCAAAGAGATGAACTCCGGCTGTATCTGCTGCTCTCTGGTAGGTGATTTCGGTACTTCCCTGAAGGAAGTTATCAGCACTTATGCTCCCGAGCGTATTCTGATCGAGCCCTCCGGTGTCGGCAAGCTGTCCGATGTCCTGAAGGCTGTGGAGAACGTGGCAGGAGATCTGGATGTGGAGATCAACAGTGCGGTAGCAGTAGTAGATGCATCCAAGTGCAAGATGTATATGAAGAACTTCGGCGAATTCTTCAGCAACCAGATCGAGTACGCCGGAACCATTATCTTAAGCAGAACCGACAAAGTGGATCAGGCAAAGCTGAATGCCTGCGTGGAGATGATCCGTGAGCATAACGACAAGGCTACCATTATCACCACTCCTCTTGATCAGCTGGATGGCAGGGAAGTACTGAAGACCATCGAAGGCGCTGACAAGCTGGAAGATATGATGAAGGAAATGCTGGAGCATATCCATGACGATCACGATGAGGATGAGTGCTGTGACCACGAGCATCATCACCATCACGACCATGACGAGGATGACCACGACCATGAGTGCTGCTGTGGACATCACCACGATGACGATGATGATGACGACGAGCATGAGCATCACCATCATCATGACCATGATGAAGACCATGACCATGAGCATGACGAGAACTGCACCTGCGGCTGCCACGATCATGATCATGACCACCACCATCATCACCATCACGCAGACGAAGTATTCACCAGTTGGGGTATCGAGACACCCAACACCTACAGCGCAGAGGACATCGAGAAGATCCTTACTGCTCTGGACAGCGGAGAGTACGGTGCAATCCTGCGTGCCAAGGGTATGGTACCCGCTCCCGACGGAACCTGGGTATATTATGATTATGTTCCCGAAGAGCATGACATCAGAAGCGGTAAGCCGGAAGTTACCGGTAAGATCTGTGTCATCGGTTCCAAACTGGACGAGGACAAGCTGGCAGAACTGTTCCGTAAATAAATTGCCGGAACGGATTTTACAGGCAGCAGGATAAGAAAGAGAAAGGTATGAATTATGACGAAACCAGTCTATATC
>OHCJ01000362.1_pt1 | contig 14221 bp, 7 predicted proteins | sample 1566821 | NCBI WGS metagenome assembly OHCJ01 (sample SAMEA3879545, study PRJEB24766) | human gut metagenome | biome: human-associated habitat; feature: feces | place: USA | collected 1985/1987 | reverse complement strand
ATCAGGTCATGACGCTTTTTTCCAATATTGGTTTTATGGGTTATCCTTTGCTGGATGTCATGTATGGCAGCAATGCAATAATTCACGCTGTAATCTTCAACTTGTTATATAATGTCCTGATCTATACTTATGGCATCCACAAAATGCAGATTGGTGGTTGTCAGAAAAATATAAATTGGAAACAGCTCGTGAATATAGGCGTAGGCTCTTGCATTATTGCGATAGTTCTGTATATCACCAATCTTCCGGTCCCATTGATCCTTGAAGATACAGCAACTTTCACTGGTGCCATCACAGGTCCGTTAAGCATGTTGGTCATTGGTGACTCTTTGGCGCAGACCCGGTTAAGAGATTTATTTACAGATGTGCGCCTACTCATTTTTTCTATAATAAAACTGGTATTATTACCGGCATTGCTTCTGTGGGGGCTATGCTTTTTTATCAAAGATCCTATATTCCGAGGCGTTTGTCTGGTAATGATGGCAACACCGGTAGGCAGCATGACAGTAATGTTGGCACAGCAGTACAATGGCGATTATCGGCTGACATCCAGGGGCGTGGCCCTGACCACATTGCTTTCCGTGATCACAATGCCGTTTTTGTTTTGGGTGTTGAAGCTATAGCTACCAATTTTCTGAGTGTAGTTCTATTCTGAATGTAAATATTTGTTTTTTGCGTTATCAAGATGTCGGGAGCAAAAGCTCCCGATTTTACTGTGTTGGCTATATTAAACTTTTTTGTAGAAAGTATCGCCATTGGAACCTAAAACAACGTCTGCTGCACGTATCTCTCCGGAAATTCATGCAGGTAAGTAAAGCATTCCTTCGGGGAACACAGTATACCATTCGCTGTGCAGGTGTTTTGAATCAGTGTCATAAGCTCTTTTGCATAAGGACTTGGAATATCGTAGGCATTTCCATAGGTGCTGACATATTTTTGCCGGATGCCGGGGAAATCACGATCCAGCGCCTGATAGAAATATTCCCGGTCACCTTCCCGCAGCGTGACACCAACATCGAACACCAGAATTCCCTGAACTCCTGCCTGCAGGCAATAATCAAGCAAGCCTTCTATATTCTCCCTGGTATCGTTAATAAAAGGAAGAATCGGTGTCATCCACACAAGAGTCGGTATTCCCAATTCTTTACATCTCATCAACACTTCAAAACGCTCTCTCGTAGTAGACACATTCGGTTCAAGCTTCCGGCACAGCTCCTCATCATAAGTAGTGAGCGTCATCTGCACGACTGCCTTGGCCTTCTTATTGATAGATTGCAGCAGATCGAGATCCCGAAGCACCAGATTGGATTTTGTGAGTACCGTAACGCCATATTCATACCGGTCGATCAGTTCCAGACACTTCCTGGTCAATTGAAGCTCTTTTTCAGCGGGAAGATACGGATCGCACATGGCACCTGTACCGATCATACACTTGTGCCGCCTGGAACGAAGCGACCGTTCCAACAGTTCAGGAGCATTTTCCTTGACCTCGATATCTTCAAAGGCGTGTGTAAAACCGTAACATTTGCTGCGGCTGTCACAATAAATACAGCCGTGGGAGCATCCACGGTAAATATTCATTCCGTTATTCTGAGACAGAATCCCCTTTGCCTGTACAAAATGCATGGCAGATAGCTCCTTTCTGAAAGCACTGTATATAGTTTCATGGTAGCATATCGTGTGAATGAACACAAGGAAATGAAACACAAATGGGATACTTGGAAGGGAAGGTATTGTATGGAGGCATTTCGCGCTGTGAATTTTGCGGTTTTTCCGCACAGAGGAGTATTGGGTTCGGAAGAATCCAGAAAAAGTATGGAGGAAATGGTACGAAGGATCCATACGAATTGGGTGATATTCACACCATCGGGGATGCAGGAAACACCTTACAGTGAGGAAATCCGTTATGATGGGGAGAAAAGCTGTACGGATGAGGAACTGTATGATATGATTCGATATGCACAGAGCCTGGGACTGAAAGTTGCTTTGAAACCGACGGTGAATTGTGACAATGGTGTCTGGCGGGCACGAATCAGCTTTTTTGACCATGATGTACCTTGCGAACCCAAATGGGGCAACTGGTTCGAGAGTCACATTGCCTTTCAGAAACATTATGCACAGATTGCCCAGCGGACAGGCTGTGAATTGTTCCTGGCGGGGTGTGAAATGACCATGACGGAGCACCGGGAGACAGAGTGGAGAAAACTTATCGCGGAAGTACGGACGGTATATGACGGACCTGTCGGTTATAATTGCGACAAATATGGAGAAGATCATATTACATGGTGGGATGCCGTGGATGTGATTGCGTCCAGCGGATATTATCCCATAGACGACTGGGACAACCAGTTAGACCGGATCGAAAAGGTTGTGAAAAGATTTCAGAAGCCCTTTTTGTTTTCGGAAGCGGGTTGCATGAATATTCATGGTTCTGCGCAGGTTCCGAATAACTGGGAACTGCAGGGTGAAGAGGATGATGCGGAACAGGCGGACTGGTACCGGGCAATGTTTACAGCCTGCAGAAAACGTGACTGGGTGAAAGGCTTCGGCATCTGGGATTGGCCGGGAAATTTGGAAGGATTGAGCCCTTATGCGGTATGCGGACGTCCTGCGGAGAATGTGATCGCAGAAGAGTACGGCAGGAGAGAGTAAAGCAGGCAATCGAAAGATCATAACAGAAAATGTCGAAGCAACAGAAAACAGAGTAGAAGGTATGGGAAAATGGAGCAGCAGAAAAAGATTATAAGTATAGCGGATTTGCCGCAAGTGCGGGTATTGGGCCGGACCACGGGAAAAGATGTGATCAATTTATTCTGGACCGGCAGCGGTATAGAATTTCTATATACTGGCAGTGAATTGTGGCTGGAAGTAAATGCTGATTACGACACGATGGAGCCATGGCTGGCGGTAGAACTGAATGGTGCCCAGATCAGCCGTTTTCCGGTTAATAAAGGGAAAAATGAAGTATGCCTGTTTCGAGGAATGACAGTAGGAAAGCCGAAGCATGTACGGATTCTGAAGGAAGTACAGGCTATGCACCAGGACCCGCTGCACATGATACAGATTTTGGGATTGCAATATGGAGATGGGGAATTTTTGGTTCTGCCGGATCCTGAATATCGCCTGGAATTTGTAGGAGACAGTATTACCAGTGGAGAGGGAACTATGGGGCCGGTAGGTGAGGAAGACTGGATCAGTGCGTTCTTCTCTGCGGAAAATACGTATCCCCGTATGGTATCGGATGCGCTTTCTGCGGAATATCGTGTGGTGTCCCAGAGTGGCTGGGGAATCGTCACCGGCTGGGATGGCATTGTAGAGAATAAGATTCCTCCCTATTATAAACAGGTCTGCGGATTGCTTACCGGGGAGCGAAATGCTTCGCTGGGAGCACTGGAAGACTATGATTTCAAGGCATGGCAGCCGGATGCCGTGATCATTAATCTGGGAACCAACGATGCCACAGCAATCCAGTCCGCAGCGGAACTGGTAAGAGAATGGGCAGGAACCCGTGACATAAAAGAAGTCAAAAAGATCCTGACTACAGCAATCCGAGATTTCCTGAAAGCTGTGCGTGACTGCAATCCTGAGGCACAGATCATCTGGGGCTATGGTATGCTGGGAGACAATTTCCTGCCCGTCATCCGTGAAGCGGTGGAAACCTACGCGGAACAGACTGGTGATACCAGAATCCACTTTTTACAACTTCCCAACACCACACCGGACACCGTAGGCAGCCGCCTGCATCCCGGAGTGAAAGCTCATCGCAAAGCAGCACAGGTGATAGAAAAGTATTTGCTGGAACTTTTTAAACAATAAATTTATAAAATCTTAAGGAATATGTGCCGAAAAATGTGACAACTCCGGATTAAACTGGGACTCAAAGAAAGCAATTAACTCTGGGGGGCAGCAATATGACACAGGAGAATCGTTCGAGCAGACAACCGGATCTGGAAATGATACAGGTGCGAAGAAATCCGTATCTGGTGGATTACCGGACTGGAAAAAATATAGTCAGACACGTAGGAAGACGTGTAGGACAACCGCAAGACAGACAGACCGGAAGATACGCCGATCAATCACGAAGCAATCATACCGGAGGACGCACAGAACGGTCACAACATAGCATATCGGCAATGCCGCAGGAAGGCGGAAGGAAGAAATCACATCCGCAGTATTCGACGACAGCACAGCAGAAAAACAAGGCCTGGCGGCAGGAGCAGGGTCATCCGGGCAATGCATATGAGCAAAATGTTTACAAAGACAATGCTTACAGCACCCGCGTCAGACAACGCCGGGTCAGAGCCGAGAGGCAGCGCCGCCGCAGACAGGCAAGAATCCGCAGATATATTAAGATTTCCCTGCTGTGTGCCAGCATTCTTGCAGGAATCTTTATGTTGAAAAATTTGTTGGAAGTACCTGCCAGCACTGCGGAAGCCAGTACTCCTGTGGAAGTTGCGGCAGAAGCTGTGCAGCAGATCGAAAAACAGATCGGGGAGACCACGGGAACCCGGATCCAGGGACTTCCGGCGGATGTATATGCAGCACATCCCAACTGGACAGAAGATTTTCTCACCGTGAATGAATATTCCAGACCGGGAGATCCCCTGACGGAAGTGAAAAATATTTTTGTACATTACACGGCGAATCCTGGGACCAGCGCGGCCCAGAACCGCAGCTATTTCGAACAGCTGAAAGACAATCATGAACGCAGTGCCAGTGCCCATTTTATCATTGGCTATGATGGCGAGATTCTTCAGTGCGTTCCTCTGGACGAGATCGCCTATGCAGTACAGACCCGCAATGAGGATTCTATTTCTATCGAATGCTGCTACAAGGCGGACAACGGCCAGTTTACTCAGGAGACCTATGATTCTCTGATCAAATTATTGAAATGGCTGACTGATGCCTATGACCTGCAACCCGATGACATCTTGCGCCACTATGATTGTGGCGGAAAGAAATGTCCCATTTACTATACGGAGCATGAAGATGCCTGGAACAAACTGAAAGAAGACGTGAAAAACCTATAGAGAATTGCGAACGGAGGAACTTTTTTCCAAAAGAAAAAGGTTCCTTTTCGTTAGTCTTGTTTTACGAAAACAAGTTTGCTAGAATAGAACGGTAATAAGCAACAGACAAGGCCTTGCGGGGCAGAAATGAGGAGTAACATGAATTTATTATCACCTTCAATTCTTTCGGCGGATTTATGGAAACTGGGAGAGGATATCAAAGCTGTGGAAGGAGCAGGAGTCCCCTGGCTGCATGTAGACGTGATGGACGGATTGTTTGTACCGTCGGTATGCCGGTATTAAAAGCTGTCAGATCCCACACGGATATGTTTCTCGATGTGCATCTGATGATCGAGAAGCCGGAACGTTATGTGGAAGAGTTCGCTGCCTGTGGTGCGGACCTGGTGAATTTTCACCTGGAAGCCACAGAAGATGTGGAGGGATGCATTGAAAAAATACATGCCACAGGCAAAAAGGCCGGCATCACCATTAAGCCCGCCACTCCGGCAGAGGCAGTGGAACCTTATCTGGAACTGGTGGATCTGGTGCTGGTAATGACTGTGGAGCCCGGATTCGGCGGACAGAAGCTGATCCCGGAGTGCCTGGATAAGGTACAGGTGATCCGGAAAATGATCAACGATAAGGGGCTGTCTACCGATCTGGAAGTAGACGGTGGTATCAATCTGGACAATGTAGCATTTGCCATGGAAAAAGGAGCCAATGTCATTGTAGCCGGTTCCGCTGTATTTAAGGATGACATTGCAGCCAATGCAAAGGCATTTCTGAATAGATTACAATAGTTCAAAAGAATGTCTGACGGTGAAATTACGGAGCGGCCGATAACCAAGCCGGAAGACGGACAAGGAGGAACGAAGGATGGAATTACAGATATTGCATGCGATTCAGGGGATCCATCAGGAATGGCTGACAGAGATCCTGCGTTTTTTTACTACGATCGGAGAAAGCGGTCTGGTATGGATCGTCATTGCGATTGTGCTGACATGCATTCCGAAGACCCGGAAATGCGGTCTGACCATGATAATCGCCATGGCAATCACCTATCTTGTGGGAAATTTGTTCCTGAAAAATGTGATCGCGAGACCCCGTCCCTGTGCTGTGGACACCGGTGTGACGCTGAAAATTCCGTTCCCTTCGGAATATTCCTTCCCTTCGGGACACACTTCCAACGGTTTTGCCGGAGCGGTGACCATTTTCAGTTATTATCGTAAGGCGGGTATTTTAAGTCTGCTTATGGCAGCAGTCATTGCCTTTTCCAGACTTTATTTCTTTGTCCACTATCCCACGGATATTCTGGGCGGCATGGTACTGGGAACATTGGATGCAGTACTGGCAGTTTACATAGTAAAACGTCTGGAAGACCGGGCAGATGCGAAGACCGTATCAGACAACGATAAGACGGGACACAGGTAGGAAAAGCAGCACTATAGAAGCAGGAATCTGACAGGAAACGATATGGACAGAAAGGGCAGAAATTTCGATGAACAGCAAAACGTTATGGAATGATAACTGGTATTTTGCAAAAACAGCATTGGGTGTGAATTGGGAAGACAGAACTCTCTGGGAGCGGGAGATGCAGCCGGCAGACTTGCCTCACGACTGGCTGATCTATGATACGAAGAACCTCTATGAAGACAGTATCGGCTGGTATCGGAAGAAATTCGTGTATTCCGCATCCGGAGTAAAGCGTGCAGGCGAAGCGGCGCAGGAGAACTTGCGGGAGCAGTCAAATTCTGTGGCAGGTAATGCCTGCACGACATGTGACGAACGTGTCATTTTGCGCTTCGAGGGTGTTTACATGGATTCTTCCATCTATATAAACGGCGTGTGCCTCGGTGACTGGAAATACGGCTACTCCACCTTTGACTGGGACATTACGGATCATCTGCGTGAAGGTGAAAATGAAGTTGTTCTCCGGGTAACCTTTCAGGCACCCAACAGCAGATGGTACAGCGGTGCCGGAATCTATCGTAATGTCTGGATGATCCGTCTGCCTGAGACACATATTCCGCTGGACGGTATCTATACCTCCTCCGTGGAGACGGAAAACGGCTACGATCTGACCATCGATACGGAACTGGAATGGGGAGCAATCACTGAGAATTATGAACTGGAATATTGCTTGCATTATGCCGGGGACAGTAAAAACTCTGCAGAAACGGAAAACAGGGAGATTTTCCGGGTAAAACAGCCCCTCGCCGGTGGACAGGAGAAGACATCTGTGGCGATTCCTGTGGATAATCCCCGGAAATGGGACATCACAGATCCTTATCTGTATGATCTTACAGTTCGTCTATGCAAACTTCCAATGAACGACGGGGAGAACGGAGCAGGTGAAGCCTTACAGAAGACGGAAATCACACAGGAAGAACATCTTCGCATCGGTTTCCGCACCATGCAATTTGATCCTGCCAGGGGCTTTTTATTAAACGGCAGAAAAGTGCGCCTGAACGGTGCCTGCGATCACCATGACCTCGGAGCACTGGGAGCGGCTTTTCACAAAGAAGCCATGCGCCGGAAATTTGAACTCATGCGTTCCATGGGTGTCAATGCTGTGCGGACTTCCCACAATATGCCCGCTGTGGAACTGATGGAACTGGCGGATGAGATGGGATTTCTGATCGTATCCGAAGCGTTCGATATGTGGGAGATGGCAAAGAATCCTTATGATTATGCCAGATTTTTCAAGGAATGGATGGAGAAGGATGTACGCAGCTGGATCCGCAGAGACCGCAATCATCCTTCCGTTATCATGTGGAGCATTGGCAACGAGATTCCGGATACCCATGCGGATGCCCATGGACAGGAGATCACCCGTAGCCTCCTTGCAGTAGTCAGAAAGTGGGATTACCGGAAGGTGGCACCGGTGACGATCGGTTCCAATTACATGCCCTGGGAAAATGCCCAGAAATGTGCGGATATCGTGAAAGTGGCGGGCTATAACTACGCGGAAAAATATTATGCGGAACACCATGAAAAGCATCCGGACTGGATCATCTACGGAAGTGAGACTTCCTCTGTGGTACAGAGCCGAGGGGTGTATCATTTTCCGCTGGAGAGGGCGAATCTGATCGAAGCGGACGAACAGTGTTCTGCGTTGGGCAACAGTACTACCAGCTGGGCGGCGAAAAATACGGAATACTGTATCACTATGGACAGAGATACCCCTTATTCCTGTGGTCAGTTCATCTGGACAGCCATTGACTATATCGGTGAGCCGACCCCTTATCAGACGAAAAACAGCTATTTCGGACAGATGGATACGGCGGGATTTCCTAAAGACTCCTACTACGTCTTCCGTTCGGAATGGACGGATGGGAAAAAAGATCCCATGATCCATGTATATCCCTACTGGGATTTTAATCCGGGACAGCAGGTGGACGTGCGGATCACCAGCAATGCTCCGGAGGTGGAACTGTTCGTAAACGGAGTGTCACAGGGAAAACAGCAGATCGATCATCAGAAAGGAACGGTATTGCAGCCTTCCTGGAAAGTACCGTATGCGCCCGGCAGTATCTGTGCCGTGGCATATGACGAAACGGGTAGGGAGATAGCCAGACAGGAGAGACATTCCTTCGGCAACACAGATCATTATGTATTAAAAGCAAATAAATCAGCCTTGCATGCTGACGGCGAGGACATGATCTTTGTGGAGATCTCAGCGGAGGACCGGAACGGATATCCTGTGGAAAATGCCTCTGATTATGTGAGAGTGACCGTGGAAGGTGCTGGAAGACTGGTGGGACTGGACAATGGTGACAGCGCCGATTACGATGCCTACAAGGGAACCGTGCGTAAGTTGTTCCAGGGGAAATTACTGGCTATGATCGCAGCAAAAACTACGCCGGGGGAGATTCGTGTGACTGTGGAGGATGCATGGGCAGCCACAGTGAACAGCATGACCAATGAAACCGGCACTGGAACAGCAACGGCAGCTGCCGGGCACCGCACGGCGACAGTGACGTTACAGGCAGTCGAAGCACCGATTCGTCCCGGTGTCTGTGCAACAGAAGAAAACAGAGAATATCCGCCCGCCTTTGTGGATCCCGGATTTGTTCCGGTGCGGAAACTGGAAATGAGCGCTCCCTATATGAGATTGACACCGGAGAAGCCGTATGTATTGCTACATACCCGTATCTATCCCATGGAAGCCACAGACCGTAAGCTTCTCTGGAGCATTACTGACGCTTCCGGTATCCCCAGCCCTGTGGCAAAACTGGAGGAACTGGAAGACGGCGAGAGCATCCGGATCACAGGCGTCAGTGATGGCAGTTTTCAGGTAAGGTGTATGACCTGTAACGGAACAACCAATATTAAAATGATTTCCCAACTTGACTTTGCAGTGGAGGGCATGGGACAGACGTTCCATTCTCCGTATGAGCCGGTGACGGGTATTTCTTATGTCGGAAGTTTTGGCGGAGACGTAAGCCGCGGAGTGGAGAACAGTGCCGGAACGGACAAGGCACAGCCTACCGGACTGGTCTATGAAGCGTTAGACTTTGGTGAATTCGGAAGTGACGAGATCACGCTGTCCATTTTTGCCAACGATAATGATCCCCACCGGATTCAGATATGGAAGGGAGAGCCCGAAGAGAGCGGTTCCGGGACACAGGGAACACTGGTGGGTGAAATAACCTATCAGAAGCCGGGCATCTGGGAAGTCTTCCAGCCGGATACCTTCGTATTGCCCCGGAGATTAAAGGGTGTAACAAAACTGACAATAGTGTCAGAAGATAAAATTTTCCTGAAAGAGTTCCATTTCACCAGACAGGAAAAAGCTTATGCAAGACTGAGTGCTCTCACGGACGGAGTTACCTATGGTGACAGCTTTGTGAGAACCGGGGATGCCGTTGAACAGATCGGCAATAATGTCTCTCTCGAATTTACGGATATGAACTTTGGAGAAGCGGGAACCGATAGCATTGTCATCTGCGGAAGAACTCCTTTACAGCAGAATACGATCCAGCTTAGGTTTACCGATGGAGCTACACAGGTACTTCCCTTCCCGCACAGCGAGGAATATAGGGAACTGCGTTTCCCTCTGGAAAGAGTGACGGGAGAGCAGAATGTGACCTTCGTTTTCCTGCCGGGATGCAATTTTGATTTCAAATGGTTCCGGTTTGAAAAAAGCGGATATGAGGAGTAAGCGATAACTATGAGCAAATGGAACAGAAAAATATGGGCAGCAATACTGGTGGTGGGAATGACAGCGTCTCTGACTGCCTGTGGAGGCAGCAAAGGAGAAAACAGCAATGCGTCTGCTGCCGGTACACAGAATGAGACTGCCACCGTACAGGATGAGAGCGCGGACAGTAACACTGACAGCACCGGCAGTACCACGTCTCTGGTGCAGGGCAACCGGGTACTGCAGATCCCGGACGACAACTACCGTACCTACTATGAGCTTTTCGTATATTCCTTCTATGACAGCGACGGTGATGGCATTGGAGATCTACAGGGCGTACTGGAAAAGCTGGATTACCTGAATGACGGTGATGATACCACAGATATGGATCTGGGAATCAATGGTATCTGGCTCATGCCGGTGATGCCCTCCGTCACCTATCATAAATACGATACCACGGATTATGAGAATATCGATCCGCAGTACGGCACTCTGGAAACATTTCAGGAGTTGCTGACGGCCTGTCATGACCGTGGGATCCGTGTGATCCTGGATCTGGCAATGAATCATTCTTCCAGCAGCCATCCCTGGTTCCAACAGGCTGCGGAGTATCTGAAGAGCCTGCCGGAAGGGGCGGAACCGGATAGTTCCGAATGCCCGTACGTGGATTATTACCATTTTTCCAGAGAATACCAGGGCGGGTATGCACAGTTGGATGGAACGGCCTGGTATTATGAAGCGAGATTCTGGGACGGAATGCCGGATCTGAATCTGGAGAATGAGGCGGTACGCCGGGAATTTGAGCAGATTGCGGATTTCTGGCTGGATATGGGTGTGGATGGCTTCCGACTGGATGCGGTGAAAGAGTATGTTACCGGATCCACAGAGGACAATGTGGAAATTCTAAGCTGGTTCGCGGATTATGTTCATGGCAAAGATCCGGAGAATTATCTGGTGTGTGAATGCTGGACGGATCAGAATACCTATGCCAAATATTATGAGAGCGGCGTGGACAGCATGTTTGATTTTGCTTTTGCCGACAAGTCCGGTATCATTGCCAATGTGATGAACGGTAAGGCATCGGCAACATCTTATGCAAAGAATCTGGAAACAGAGCAGGGCATGTATGCGCAGTACAATCCGGATTATATCAATGCTCCCTTCTACACCAATCATGATATGGGACGCAGTGCAGGCTACTATGCCGGGGAGAATAGCGAAGCTCAGACGAAAATGGGCAATGCCCTTAATCTCTTAATGAATGGCAATGTATTCCTCTATTATGGGGAAGAACTGGGCATGAAGGGCTCCGGCAAAGACGAGAACAAACGGGCCCCCATGTACTGGAGCAAGGACGGCAATGCGGAAGGCATGTGTAAGGGCCCGGCAGATATGGATGATTTCCGGATGAAATTTGACAGTCTGGAAGAACAGCAGGAGGATCCCGATTCCATCTATAATTATGTGAAACAGGTGATCCGTGTCCGCAACCAGAACCCGGTGATCGCCAGAGGCACCACCGCTTATCTGGAGCAGTATTCCGGTGAACAATGCTTTGCCCTGACAAGAAGCTATGAAGGCAGTAATTTATTATTGTTGGGAAATACCTCTGCGGAGGCTGTGAGCGTGGATCTGACCGGACTTACCGTAGGAGGCACCACAGCGGAGGAACTGGTACTGCTGGGGGAACTTTATACCGGAGAAGAGACCGCGGAGCGTGCCGGTACTGTAGTTACGCTTCCGGCTTATTCGATCCTGATCCTGGGAGAAGAATAAGACGAGCAAAACAGAATACAGGAACAAAAACAGGTCTGTGGGCGAACCCTACAGACCTGTATGCTTTCTTACAAAATCTTCAAATTCGTTTACCGGTAACGGCTTCGAGAAGTAGTAACCCTGAATATCATCACAGTGAAGATTCTTCAGAAACTCTACCTGATCCGAAGTTTCTACACCCTCTGCGGTAATGGTCATACCGAAGCTCTGCAGCAGCTGCGTGATATGCAACAGCAGCTTTTCACCGTTCCGGTCACCAATGTAATCGATCAGACTCTTATCCAGCTTGATCGTATCGAAATGCATGACATTCAGCGAAGACAGAGAAGAATATCCGCTTCCGAAATCATCCAGCAGTAGAGTAAATCCCGCTTCATGGAACTGCTCGATCAGGGAGGAGATATCACTGTTATTAATGGTAGCGCTCTCGGTGATCTCCAGCGGAACATATTTCGGATCCAGCTGGAAAGAATTCAAAATCTCCCGGTACTTATCTACCACATTGTTGTAGTACAGGCTGACTCTGGAAATATTTACAGAAATCGGATACAATTTTGCTCCAGCCTGCAGCCATCTCTGCTGTTGTGCGCACACCGTGCGGAACACATATTCATCCAGCGTTGTGATATTACCGTTTTTCTCAAATAATGGAATGAACTTGCCGGGAGAGAGCATGGTGCCGTCGGGGCGCTTCCAACGGATCAGAGCTTCCGCGCCCAGAATGTTTCCGGTGACGGGGTCTACTTTCGGCTGATACCACAGCTGGAATTCTCCGTTCTTCAGGGCATCTTCGAAGACATCTTCCATCAGACGATCCTCGGAGAGCTGTTTGATATCCAGCTCATCATAAAAAGCATAATGTCTGGTACGTTTTCCTTTTATCGGATACTTGGCCTGTACAGCCTTGCCGTAATTCTGTTCGATTTCCTTATGATCGGCGGTCTCATAGATGCCGCACAGTGGGAACAGTTTCGGAATATTAAGCTTTGTGGACAAATTGGAAATATCCTGACACAGGCACTCCAATCTGGGTTCTAAGGTACACCGGTCATTATCCCGCAGGAACAGGATGAACCGGTCTGCATTGATGTGGGCAGAAAATTCACCCAGATGTGTACCGGTTTGCAGGAGCTTCCATACTTCTGACAGTGTTTCGTCACCCTTGGCCACACCACAGGTATTATTGATCAGCTTGAAATCCTGAAGATCCAGGGCAACATAGAAGCCACAGTCTCCGTTGCAGTGGGATAATTTCTCCTTGAAGCAGGCAAAATTATCACCATTCGTCAGAGGATCCACATAGGCCAGACGATATAACTGTCTGCGCTGTATCCGGATACTGTGCACAAAAGCAAAAGTACCGCATCCGGCAATCACAATGATCAGCAGGATCAGCAGCCGAACCTGAAGCAATATCGGGGCAGAACGACTGGAAAGTACCTGATCGGGAACAATAGTCAGGACGAACCACTGCCTGTCGCTGCGGAGATTGTCCATTGCTGCCGCATAGTAATAATACTTCTGGCTGTCTCCGTAGAAATGACCACCGCTGGAAGAAGAACTCTGAAGCAGCGTATGCAGATCCTGCAAGGGCTGGTCGTTACGGGCATCCTGAGTCAGATAATCGGATATCCGGTCGGCTTCCTGCAGGGAAGCCGGTGCATTGGAAGATGTGGCGATCAGGTCACCGTCCTGATTTACCAGACAACTGAATCCTTGATTATTAAAGGATTGCACGCCTAAAATTTCTTCAAAATGCTGGTTCCGATAGGTGGCAAATAAAACACCGATAATGGAATCACTCTGATCATACACAGGAATGCTGAATACATTGATGGGTTCCGGAGTACCGAGGCGATCCTGGAGGGTATTGGTAATACCAGGAAGTCCCTGCATACCATCCTTAAAAAAATCTCTGCTGGACAGATCCTGTACATAGCCATCGGTGGTTATCACCTGACCGTCCGGTGAGACGAAACCGATCCGTTTAAACTCATAGGTGGAGATAAAAGATCCCAACTGTGCAGCAATGGATTTTGCATTGACTGCATCCGGGGAAACGCTGATCGCATCGGCAAGGCTGTATAATAAGTTGAAGTTTTCACGGAGCTCCTGTTGTACGATCAGGGCGTTCTGCGTGGCAACATCCCGGAGAGTGGACTGTACTTCTTCCTCTGTATCCTGTGTGATCTGGGCAGAACTCCACATAACTGTGGAAATTACCAGCACCAGAGCAATGCTCAGAATGATCAAGGCCTGTTTTGGTAATTTACTTTTTTTCATTTTATATCCT
>OHCJ01000356.1_pt1 | contig 14370 bp, 10 predicted proteins | sample 1566821 | NCBI WGS metagenome assembly OHCJ01 (sample SAMEA3879545, study PRJEB24766) | human gut metagenome | biome: human-associated habitat; feature: feces | place: USA | collected 1985/1987 | reverse complement strand
TATATTTACCAATATTATATCGGGTCCAATCTTCACAATCTTAACCCATGGAATACAATATTCATAATCCCTGCAAAATATTCCCATATATTTTCCCGGTCCCGGCACGATAATCGCACAGATTTTGCCACAGACCGGATCAAACTCCAAATCCCGCACATGCCCTATGAACCTGCCCTCCTCCACGCTCACAACCTCTTTTTCGCATAAATCCAGAAAACGCATAAAACAGACCTCCCTTGGTCTATCTTATGCGTTTCTTTTTGATTTTGTGCTTATAAAAGCGTTTTATTCATAAAATTATACATTAAATCTGAAAAGAATTACATCTCCGTCCTTAACAACGTACTCTTTTCCTTCCATGCCTACGATGCCCTTTTCTCTTGCGGCTGCAAGGCTTCCGTTGTCGAGAAGATCCTGATAGTTGACTACCTCCGCCTTGATAAAGCCACGCTCGAAATCAGTATGTATCTTGCCGGCTGCCTGTGGTGCCTTTGTACCTTTCTTTATAGTCCATGCACGGCACTCATCCTCTCCTGCTGTGAGGAAGGAAATAAGTCCGAGAAGTGAATAGCTGGCTGCTACAAGCTTATCGAGACCGCTTGACTCAACACCTAAATCCTCAAGGTACTCCTTCTTTTCGTCCTCATCGAGATCTGCAAGCTCCTGCTCAATCTGTGCACAGATAACAAATACCTCTGCGCCCTCTTCCTTTGCCATCTCTCTTACCTTTGCAACATGCGGATTGCTTGCGCCGTCATCTGCGAGGTCGTCCTCTGATACATTTGCAGCGTAGATGGTAGGCTTTGCTGTAAGGAGATTATATCCCTTGAACCAAAGCTGTGCATCCTCATCATCAGGCACTTCAAAGGTTCTGGCCATCTTTCCGTCCTCAAGATGAGCCTTTACTGCCTCAACAAGCTCAAGCTCCTTTGCAAGTGTCTTGTCCATTCTTGCCTGCTTTGCAATCTTTGCAATTCGCCTGTCAAGAATCTCAACATCCGAGAAAATAAGCTCAAGATTGATTGTCTCGATATCTCTTGCAGGATCTACAGAACCATCTACATGGATAATGTTTGTATCCTCAAAGCAGCGCACTACGTGTACGATTGCATCTACCTCACGGATATTTGCAAGGAACTGGTTTCCAAGTCCCTCACCCTTACTGGCTCCCTTCACAAGACCTGCGATATCAACAAATTCGATTGTTGCAGGTGTAACCTTCTTTGTGTGATAGAGCTCTCCGAGCTTTACGATTCTCTCGTCAGGCACTGAAACAATACCTACGTTTGGGTCGATTGTAGCAAAAGGATAGTTTGCTGAAAGCGCTCCTGCCTTTGTGAGTGAGTTGAATAATGTAGACTTTCCGACGTTCGGAAGTCCGACGATGCCGAGTTTCATGGTATATATATCTCCTTTAAATTGATTTCATATGTATTTTGCGTATCGGATGTTTGTTGATACAACTATGTAGTGTACCACATTAAGGAAGATTTGTACATAATCTTACGCAAATCCCCATTCGTTATATCCATTTTCTTACGCAAATCCCCATTCATTTCTTCCGGTGCTGTTCTTTTTCACGAAAAAACCTTCCCACATATAACCTAATATGCAGGAAGGTTTTCACATTTTTTATTCACTTATCATCTCATCGCACTTAATCTGCTCGATATGTATGGCAAGGTAGCCTGTCTCATTGTCCAAAAACTCATGATTTAAGTCCTTTCCAAGCTCCTTACATATCTCACCTGCCAGTGCGAATGACTCCGGATAATTTTTCTCGATAAACTGATTGAGATCAACCTTTAATTTTTCTCCGGTCGCGGCTCTTGATACCATGTGGCGGATATGGTTCATGAGGCGGTTGTAGGCCATAGTAGTGACATCTATGTGCTTTCCGATCTTTTCCTCTATAAATGTGGCGCATTTTCGAACTGCTGCCGCCATCTCCATGGCATCCGATACCTTTGAATTGTTTAAGGATGTATGAATATGAAGAGTAATGTAGCCGATCTCATCATCAATTATATCAATTTGTTTTTTATCCTTTAGTATATGGCGTATATTCTCAGCTATCTTGTACTCCCTATAAAACATCACACGGATGTCATCGTTTAAAGGATTGCTGATCTGTTCTTTGTTTTCCATACGCTTTACAGCAAATGCTATATGATCTGCCATAGGAAACAATATGCTTCTGTCTATATGTCCAAACTCATGCTCTGCATTATCGAGCAGTGTGTTTGCAATCTCAAGATACTCCGGCTCGATGGATTTTACTATGTCCTTTGCCGGACCTCTGTCCCTTGTCTGGGTCAGCTCATACAGTGAATCCTCTTCAGTTGGCTCGACAGACTGTGTAATTTTCTTTCCAAAACCCACACCCTTTCCGACTATAAGATATTCTCTTGCGCTCTTGTCCTTTACCGCAAGCACTGTATTGTGATTTAAGACCTTTGTGATTCTGTACATATCATTCCCCTGACATTTTTATTACTTCTCGTAGGTATCAACTGCGTAGAGAGGCTCCCCCGCCTTAATCGGTCCGTCTGTGATGAGGCGGATTTTCTGATTATCTTTTAGCTCTGTGCAGATGACAGGAGTGGTAACTGATGGTGCGTTCGCCTTTAAGTAGTCAAGGTCAAGCTTCATAAGCACATCGCCCTTATTAACATGGCATCCTGCCTCAACCTGTACGTCAAAGCCTTTACCCTCGAGCTTTACTGTATCAATTCCTACATGGATTATCATACCAATTCCTGAGTCGGTTGTAAATCCCAAAGCATGCTTTGTATCAAAAACGAATAAAACAGTTCCATCCTCAGGTGCTACAACTACACCCTCCTCAGGTGTGACTACTGCTCCGTCACCCATCATTTTGCCGGCGAAGGCCTCATCAGGCGCTGTTGAGAGGTCTGCTGCAATTCCTGTCATAGGGCTTGAGATGATGACTGTGCTTGTCGGCTCTTTTGCATCGCCGGCTTCCTGCGCTTTGCCTTCGTATGCATTTTCGTTCTTCACTTCATCTGTATCTGCTGTATTATTTTCTGCTGCATCATCCTCGAAGTGTTCCTCTGTCACACTCGCAAGATAATCCTCCAGATCTGATTTTATCACTGTTACTCTCGGTCCATAGATAATCTGTACGCCCTGTCCCTTGTGCACGACTCCTGATGCTCCTGTTGATTTAAGAAGCGCATCGTTTACCTTGTCAGGGTCTATTACTGTGATACGAAGCCTTGTCGCACAGCAGTCCACATCTGAGATATTGGCTTTGCCGCCGAGACCTCGTGATATAGTCTGCGAGAGCTCGTCTACAGCCGCTTTGTCGTCAGAAGCTTTTGTATCCTTGGCAGCTTTTCTTGCATTTACATCTGCCTTGGTGTAGAGCTTTGTCTCTGTATCGTCATCCTCACGGCCCGGAGTCTTGAAATCAAACTTCTTTATAAGGAAGCTGAAAATAAAGTAATACAGTAAGAAATATACTATTCCCACCGGAATCACGAGCAGCCAGCTTGTCTTTTCATTTCCCTGCAATATACCAAACAGGAAGAAATCAAGTAATCCTCCTGAGAAAGTAAGTCCTACAGCGATGTTTAAAATATGTGCTATCATGTATGCGCTTCCTGCGAGCACTACCTGTACTGCAAAGAGAGCCGGTGCTACGAAAAGGAATGAGAACTCAAGAGGCTCTGTGATTCCTGTAAACATACATGCAAGTGTTGCAGAAAGTAAAAGGCTTCCTGCCTGTTTTTTCTTTTCCGGCTTTGCACATTTATACATTGCAAGTGCTGCTCCCGGAAGACCAAAAATCATGAAAATGAACTCTCCCGAAAAATATCTTGTGGCATCGGCACTGAAATGTGCGATGTTTGCAGAGTCAGCAAGCTGTGCGAAGAAGATGTTCTGTCCACCCTCAACCATATGTCCAGCAACCTCCATCGTTCCACCGACTGCTGTCTGCCAGAACGGCATGTAAAATACATGGTGCAGTCCGAATGGAATAAGAGCTCTCTTTATAATACCAAAGAGAAGTGTTCCGAAATATCCTGTTCCTGTCACCACTCCGCCGAGTGCATAGATTCCGTTCTGCACTGTCGGCCAGATAAAATACATTAAGATTCCTACAAAAAGATATGCCACTGTTGAAATGATAGGCACAAATCTTGTTCCACCGAAAAATGACAATGCATTCGGCAGCTCAATCTTGTAGAAACGGTTGTGCAGTGCTGCCACTCCAAGTCCTACGATAATTCCGCCAAACACGCCCATCTGCAGTGACTGGATACCACATACTGATGTGATGGTTCCATCAAGCACATCCTTTGCAATACTTCCGTCTGCAAGGATTTTTCCGGAAATCTTGAGCATCGCATTGATTGATACATTCATAACAAAGTATGCTATGACTGCTGAAAGTGCTGACACCTCTTTTTCCTTCTTTGCCATTCCGATTGCTACTCCGACCGCAAAAATGAGCGGAAGGTTATCGAATATGGCACTTCCGACCGCATTCATGATTACAAGAAGTGCATGGAGTATAGTCTTATCTCCGAGCAGCCACTGTAAACCATAGGTCTCAATTGTTGTGGTGTTGGTGAATGAGCTTCCTAGTCCTAAAAGCAAGCCTGCTACCGGAAGGATTGCGATTGGAAGCATGAAGCTTCGTCCTACTCTCTGCAGGACACCAAAAATTTTGTCTTTCATGAGCTTTTCCTCCTATAAATGCAGGGTATGTACCGATTTGCACATATCATTCTTTTTGTTCCAGCGACAAAAAGGAGGCACTTATCATACACTAACCCTGTTAAAAGTTATGTACGACAAATGCCTCCCTAAAAGTAACACGTCTGCTTAAGTTTATATCACAGAAGCCTTATTATTTCAACACAATTTTCCTTACGAGTTTATGTTTTTATACATATTTTTTTGTGAATTATGTCTAATGTCTTTTTTCTCCAGATGCCTCCATGTTTCCACTATCATAAAGCATTCTTCCCCTGTGATGCCCTCTGATGAATACACAGCCTTTTGTATGATGCGCATGTACTCGTCCCAGTGGATTCCGCAATAATCCGGTCCGCAGTATTTTTCCTTCAGGTTAGCCAGATAAAGCTCATCTGTCCTGTTCTTTGAAGGATGTCCCAGACCTTTGTAGATGCGGTTGTTTATCATTATTGCTACCCTGCTGTAACGGCCTTTTTTCACCCTTTTTGCAAGTCTTGCTTCCCACAAAATATTTCTTCGCCTTTTGATATAAACTATGATGGCTGTAAGTGCAGTCAGAAAAATCACACAGAGTGAGGTTTTTAAAATCACCGGTGGTATATGAAGTCTCTTTTTTGAGTTCTGAGCATCTGTACGTTTATCCGCACCTGACTGTGAACCATAAGCCTTCTCACTGCCATCACCTGATGTACTGTTTGCTGCAGCTTTTGATGTATCATCTTTTGCTGTGTCATCATTTTCTGCATCTGTATTTTTTATATCTTCATTTGCAGCATCTTCATCTGCCGCAGTATCATTCATATGCTCACTATCATTATAAGCAGCACCGGTGTTTGTTTTCTTTCCGTTGACACCAATATAGTCAAACGGATTCTCACCTGTCACATACTCAAAATATCCCGGTGTCATCTCCACCGGAATCCATCCGAAATCATCCAGATATATTTCAACCCAGGCATGCGACTGCGAATCCTTCACCTCACATATATCCTCATCATTTTCACCGGATTTGAAGCTGTCCTCCTTTGCACAGTATCCGCTTACATAACGGCATGGAACGCCCATCTGTCTGAGTATCATCGTGCCAGCCGATGCAAAATGCACACAAAAGCCCTGTCTGCTATTTGAGAGGAAATTTTCAACTACATCCTTACCGCCTGTGGAAGGAGGATTTTTGCTGTACTTAAAATTCTTCGATGTCAGAAACTGCTGCACCAGCTGTGCTGCCGCAATCCTGTTGGCATCATTTTCTCTTATATAGCCTGTGTACATCATATTGCTTGTGAGCTGTCCTGTCCTAAGAAGCCACTTTGCATCTTCCGCAACAATCCCGTCACCACCCTGCTTTGCAGTATAGTTTTCCATTACATAATTATTGTATGCCGCATAGAAATCATTGTTGACCTCAAGAGGCTGCTCGGGCTCAAGGCTGGACGTTTCCAGACTACCATCGAAAAAGCCGGGACACGCCGACACCTCGATAGTCTTTGTCCCTTTATCCTTTGTGATAAAAAAGTCTTCGTCAAAATCTATATCACCCTTGGCATCTATACTGTATGGGTCTATACAGTACGGTAAATAGGCGTATTTGGTGGAAAGCTTCTTCATCGTGATTGTATACTTTTCGGTGGCCGGATTGGTCTCATCATCATAATAACCATCGAGCAGCGTTGCTAATCCGATTGTAGTCTGCCAGGCTGTCATCCTTGAAGCATCATGATACTCTTTTTCCATCCCGGAAAAATCAGACTTTTTAATCCATCTGCCATAGGTATCACCGTAGAAGCTTCTCAGATAAATATTAGAAGGTACTCCTGCCTTTGCTTCTACCGTCATCACTGTTTTTTCACTGTAGCTTGGATAGTGATTACTAACCGTGCCATCCTGTAAATCAATCCCCACGCTGAAGAATGATTTTACGCTGCCCTCCAAATCTTTTTGAAAGGCAAGCATCTGCGGCTTTTTATCGGCAAGCGTATCAGCAAGAGGTTTAAATGTAAATACACATATGAAAAGTATTGCTGACACTGCTGCCATATATAAAAAAGACGACGCTATCCTTAAAACCTCATTGCCCTGTGCACTGCCATTTGCATCATATCCTGCCACTGTGCGTGCGTTGCCATCTGCGATAAGACACCAGAGTGTACACAGCGTGAGCATAACAACCTCGCTGACACTTGGGCTTTTGCCTATGCACAGCTGTACCGCAAGCATAAGCGTTGGAAATAATGTGAGCATGCGTCTTCTTTTAATTTGAACCGCCAGTGTCACCAGCAAAAGCATAATTATAAACGACACAAAGCCAACAAATGCCCCCGCAAAGGCTTTATCGCCCTTTGGACAGACAAACGAAGTGCCATAGTACACATTTATTATCTCAAGATACCTGCCCTTTACATACAAAAAGCCGTCTTTTATATGCTCTGCAGCCTGCCAGTTTGCAATAAACACTCCAAGCAAAAATACAAGCAACAGCCCCGTATTTATCGCATGGCGCACCCATTTTCTTGTGTCAAGCGATGTAAGCCTGTTTATAAAGCCGCTTATCACCGAAAAAATAAACAGCCACACATACACATAATATGGGCATCTCACATGTGAAACAGTCGTATTCACAACAGACACTGCACACACCGTAAGAAATACTGCTGCAGCTGCATTGGCAAGTTCAGTAAGCAGGACCCCAAGCACTGTAAATGCATTATTATAATCAGGCTTTATCTCATTTGTGTCAGATCTCTGCCATCTGCTTTTCCTAAATGACAATCTCGTTTTTTTCATCCGCTCTGCCAACTATCTCCTCTCCCCTTTTTATCTGAAGTCTTCCATCCACGCTAAGCAGACACACAAGCTTTTCTGCCCGGTACTTTTCCTCATACAAAAAAAGCGCATCATTTTTTGTATCCGGCTTTATTTTAAGAAAACTGTTCAAAAATATGTAAAAGCCCTCCTCGTCATCCACTCTGGCTCTCACAATATCGTTTATGGCGGTATCATACCACGCCACATAATGAGAGCATTTTTGATCCATAAGCGAAAAGGAAAGTGAGACAAGAAGCTTCATAAAAGCATCCGCCTGTCTGCCCTTCTTTATCCCCTTTAAGTCTGCGACTATGGCCACGGCACATGCCTTTGGCAGGCTGTTTTCCTTTACCATCAGCTCATCAGTCCTTGCAGAAAGCTTCCAGTGCACACTCTGCAGCCTGTCACCGTTTTGAAACTCTCTGACATCAAACAGCTCCGACGGATCATATCCCGGTCTTAAATCATCATATATATCAGAATCCCCAAAGAAATTTCTCACTCTGTCCGTTATCCTCACAGGAATCTCATCAATCTGCGGCATCACCTCAACATTTGCATATTTTTTAACTCTTTTCGTGACATAAAAAAGCCTTGAAAAATCATATAGCTTTATCCTTACAAGCTCAAATTCATAATTGCCGCATAGGTTCACGCCGTACAAAAAATCACTGCCTCCTGACAGCCATTTTGTGCTTTTTTCGCCGGATAAATTATTTTTCACCGTTACACGGTATTTTACACCATCGAAGCCTGCCTCCTTCAGCCGGCAGAAAAGACTCACCCTGATGCTCTCGCCCTGTGTGGCGATAGCTATCGGAATGTTTATAGCTGCCACTGCCCGGTGCGCCTTTACAAGCAATGCTATAAATGTCAGCACCATAAACACACACATAAAGCAGCCAAGCAGTGCCAGTGCAACATTACCGTATATCATCGACATATAAAAAACTATTGCCGCAGTAATTATTCCTATCAAAAAACTAATCACGATTACCTGCCTTTTTCACATAAGTTGTCGGCTGTTTAACAGCCTTTAGTATCTCATCTATCACTGAAAGCTCTGGTACGTGTGATACTCTCGCCTTGGTATTTAGCACGATTCTGTGCTTTGTCACATCCGCAAATACAGAAACCACATCAGATGGTATGACATAGCTTCGCCCACTCAGATACGCATATGCCTTTGCCATCCTAACACACGCAATCGTACCTCGCGGACTCACTCCCAGCTCAATGTACGGACTTGTCCTTGTCGCATCAACCAGGTCCACAATGTACGAGTAAATACTGTCATGTATAAACACCTGCTCGACCTCTCCCTGCATCTCAACAAGTCCCTGTGCATTCATAACAGGCTTTATCGTATACTCATCAGCCTTCACACTTTTGCCCTTTGCGATATCCACCTCTGCATCATGTGAAGGATATCCCATGCTCATACATATCATAAACCTGTCAAGCTGTGACTCCGGCAACAGCTGTGTACCGGCGCTGCCCTTTGGATTTTGAGTGGCCATTACTATAAACGGCTCCGGGACCTTCCTGCTTATTCCATCCACAGTGACATTTCCTTCCTCCATAACCTCCAGGAGCGCAGACTGTGTTTTGGGACTTGTTCTGTTAATCTCATCTGCCAGAAACAGATTACACATCACGGCACCCTCGCGGTACACAAACTCTCCGGTCTGCTTCTGATACATCGAAAAGCCAAGTATATCAGCAGGCAGCACATCCGGAGTGAACTGTACTCTGTGATTCACAAGCGCCATCGCCCTTGAAAAAGCTACTGCAAGCGTAGTCTTTCCCACTCCCGGCACATCCTCAAGCAGTATATGTCCACCTGCCAAAAAGGCAGCAAATGCCTTGATGATACAATCATCCTTGCCCTTTACTGCCTTTTTTACTTCGTCTATCACTAACTGTGCATTATTCATTTGTCTTATCCCCCGGTTAATCATTTTAAACTGCCGATGATCATCTTCATCATCTTATTCATAAATAGCTATATATATTTTACATATTTAGTATCAATATTTCAACTTTTATCACTTAAATTAAACAATTCTTAAATTAATCATCTCCGCTGCTACACTGTTCCGGTGATGACAAGTGTGCTCTCACCCGGTGTGACAACCCACGCTCCTGTTGTGCTATCCTGTGTATAGGTTGCAGCCGGAACAGTGATTGCACCTGCCGTGCTCGAAAATGTGCCTGTCGCCTCATTGTAAGTGTAATCTGTAGCTGCAGTCCAGGCTGTGCCGTTTAATGCGGCTGTAAGATTGTTCAAAACCGGAGCAAATGTGTCTGTTATAACCACGCCTGTGGTATTGGTTGCCGCAACGCTTCCGTAGTTTTGAATCCTGAAGGTATAGGTCAGTGTACCGTTTTCCGTCACAGGAACAGGGCTTACTGACTTAGTAATTGCAAGATTTGGTGCAGCCTCGGCATTTACTGTCTCTGCTGCTGTGACCGGAGTGATTCCTGTGCCGCTTACTGTAGCGGTGTTTGTGACAGATGCCTCTGTGCCAAGAGGAGCATACTCATTTAACGCTGCCTCATAGATGACAGTTGCATTGCCACCTGCCGGGACACTTATGCCTGTGATGCTAAGAGGCGGTCCCTGGGTTACTGCAGGCGCTGCCTGGAGTGTGCCGTTTGTATAGTATTTTGCGGTGTTATTCACATAGGTTAATGGTACAAGAGTGTTGGTGTTAAAGGTATAAGCACCTAGATTGTCAGAAAGTGTCAGACCGTTTATCGCGGTATTTCCGGAGTTTACGATGCTCACCACATAGGTTATTGTATCGTTTTGATTGTAGGTGTTTTTGACTGCTGTTTTCGTAGCAGAAAGCACCTCCAGTATTTCTCCGACTGCTATATTTGAATTGGCTACATTGTTGCCATAACGAAGCTGCGCCTGATTAGTAAATCGTGCCATATATTTTCCATCCTTTCATATATTCAGGTATGGTTTAATATATGACACAAATCTACAAATGCCACAGATTATTTACTGTCCTGTTTATTTTTCTCCACATCAGCCTTTTTGATAAGCTCTAGAAGCTTTTCAAGTTCTTCCTCATCCACGCCGGTGTAGCCAGAAAGCTCACTAAGGCTCGGCTCGAAACCCTTATCGGATTTTAGTTTCTCCACTGCACGGTTTACCAATGAAACCTTTCCTACCACAGTATTCTCGCTCTCATCCTCACCGGTCTGCTCCCTGATACACTCTTTCATAGACTCCTCTATAGCATCCAAAAGCTCTTTTTCCACATCTATCTCATCCTCGCAGCCACAGAGCTCAGTAAGGCACATGAAAAGTCCCATGTTTCCCTCCTGTACTACGTCCTCAAAGCCCTCTGATGTAACAGCAAGCTTCTTTGCCATGGCAAGCACACTTTTGAGCCAGAAATTTGATATAGTGTGTATCACACTCTCATCACCTGCGAGCAGCTTTTTGTACATATCATCCTGCTCGGCCTTTGTGTAATCAGGTATCTCTTCAAGCTCCTCAAGATACATCCTAAACATAGGTGAATCCGGTATGAGGCTGTCCTCATCTATATCAGGCTCAGCTTCATTATCCTGCTTGGCCTTATTATTCTTTCCACCTGCTATGGCATCCATCGAATCTCCTTCTGAGTAAATTACATTGTTCAATGCAGCATTTTCAGACGATTCATCCCCATGTAATTCGTCCTCATGTGATTCATCCTCATAATCGCCTGCACTCTCATTCTCCTGCTCATGTGGTGTGATGAGAAATTCAAATACCATATCCTCCTGCGCTTTATTAAGCTCCATATCCTTAAAATAAGACATGATTTCATCTCTGCCAATAGGCTCCGCTGATGTCCTGATAATCTCGGCCACGCTCTGCACTGTCTCTATAAAGGTATTCTGATCTAACATATTTTACACTCTCCTGTCTGATTTCCAAAAACTACATAACTATATCAATCCCTGGATAAAAATAAACAAAATTAAAAGCGGCAGTATGAACTGAAAATACGGTTTAAGCTTCCTTGAAATCTTAAGTCCTGATCCTGTATTTGCCTCATCTATATACTTATCAAAGCCCCAGCCCCACTTTGTCACACAAAAAAGCAGATAAACCAGTGAGCCAATCGGGAGAAGCAGATTGCTTACCATAAAGTCCTCGCTGTCAAGCACATCCCTGCCTCCTATGAGGTGCAGATTACTCCACACATTGTATCCAAGTACACACGGCATACTTGCAATAAGTATTATCACACCATTTATTAGCGCAGCCTTGTTTCTGGACCAGCCAAACATATCAATGGCAAACGACATGATATTCTCAAATACCGCAATAACGGTTGAAAAGCTGGCAAAGGTCATAAACAAGAAGAAAAGACAGCCCCATATGCGGCCTCCCTGCATATTTACAAACACATTTGGCAAAGTGATAAAGATAAGGCTTGGTCCTGCGTCTACCTCCACCCCATAGCTGAAGCAAGCCGGGAAAATGATAAGGCCTGACATTATAGCTACAAATGTATCAAGAGCACATATTTTGGCACCCTCACCTGCAAGAGTGCAGTCCTTTCCCATATAGCTGCCGAATATCTCCATTGCGGCCACACCCAGACTCAGCGTAAAAAACGCCTGATTCATGGCTGCTGTTATTACATTCTTTATTCCAATTTCAGAGACCGCATCCAGATTTGGAACAAGATAGAATTTCACTCCTTCCAAAGCCCCTGAAAGTGTGATACTGTGCACCGCAAGGACAATGATAAGCAAAAGCAGAGCACTCATCATAAATTTACTGATTTTCTCAAGCCCATTCTGCAGACCACGGCTGCACACCAAAAAGCCAAGCACAACCGTAACTATCATCCAGAAAGCCATCTGCTTGGGGTCTGCAAGCATGTTTCCAAATGCAGCTGCCGTGTCATCAGTATTCATGCCTGATGTAAAATCTCCCTTTAGGAATTTAAAGAAATACGCAACCATCCAGCCTGAGACTGTTGTGTAATACATCATGAGCATGTAGCAGCCAAGCATGGCTATCCATCCGTGAATATGCCATTTACTGCCCTCTTTCTCAAGAGCCTTGTAGCTCATCACAGCACTTTTTCTGCTGGCCCGGCCTACAGCAAGCTCCATCGTAAGCACCGGAAGTCCCATGCATACCAGAAATATAAGGTAAAACAGTACAAAAATACCGCCACCGTTTTGACCTGTCACATACGGAAAACGCCATACATTGCCTATGCCTATAGCGCATCCTGCACTTACCAGTATAAATCCCAGACGTGATTTAAATGATTCTCTTTTCATATTTATATATCTCCTATTGTTATTGCGTTACGTTATCCCCCTGCTGTGAGCATTGACTATTGCTTTGTGCTTTATTACTCTCCTCAAAGACTCGCAGCTCCTTTATTGCCTGTCCACCCATCAGATAGAGAATACCTGTATTGAATATAGTCATAAGGCCGATTCCTACATCTCCGAGATCCCAGACAAATGTGTATGCCGCGATACCGCCTACAAACAGCATAACAAGAGCCAGCACCTTGTACATGGTCTGTGAAATCCAGTTATCCCCAAACAGGTACGCAACATTACTCCTTGCATAAAAAAGTATACCAAGGAAGGTGGAAAAGCTGAATAAAAACAATGTGACTGCTATAAAAATAACTCCAAAATCTCCAAGATGATACCTCATAGCTGACTGTAATAAATCCATGCCCTCTTTCCCTGCCACTATATTCTCCGGTGCTGTGAGCATGATCATTGCCGTACAGCTGCAAATCACTATCGTATCTATAAATACACCGAGCGCCTGCGTCAGTCCTGCCTTTACAGGAGTATCGCACTCTGCCGCCGCTGCAGCGCATGGAGCTGAGCCTGAGCCTGCCTCATTTGAAAAAAGACCTCTCTTTACACCATTCATGAGCACCGCTCCAAAGCCTCCCGCAGCCACCTGCCTGATACCGAAGGCTTCCTCAAATATCCTTGAAAAAACCGATGGCATCATGCCTATATTTTTAATTATGATAAAAATGGTTATGGCAAAATAGCACACCGCCATGATAGGAACAACTATGTCAAGCACCTTTACCGTAGCATTTTTCCTAAGCACTATTACAGCAGCCACTGCCACCAGAATTATTGTAGTATAAATAGGTGGTACGCCAAATGCATTTTCAAAGGATGATGTGACAGAATTGCTGATCACCTGACTTATGCCACACCAGCAGATTAGTCCGGATATAGCAAACAAAACAGCTATAATAACATGTTTTTTCTTTTTGCCTGATTTATCCTCAAAGTAATGGTGTATGTAATACGCCGGACCTCCACGATAGCCTGAGTACAATGGATCCGGCTCCTTGTGAAGCTGTGCCAGTGTAGCCTCCACAAAAGCCGTGGATGAACCTATAATGGCTGTTATCCACATCCAGAAAACCGCACCTGCGCCTCCCACTGATATGGCAGCCACAACACCAACCAGATTACCCATGCCCACTCTCGTCGCCGTAGAGACAATGAGTGTCTGGAATGTGGACAGGCTGTCCTTATTTTCCTTTTTACCTGTCAGCGCCTTTATCATGTCCGGAAACATTCTGATTGGTAAAAGTCTTGTCCTTACAGTGAAATAAATTCCTGTCGGAATCAAAAGAATTATGAGCAGGGAGATTCCCACGCTCCCACCGCCGGGCAGCGGAATGTGTATCAGATCTCCCCACAAGAAAGAATAAACTTTTTCAATAAGTGCTACTATCATAGTAAATATCGTCCCCTTAGTTTTCATTGCTTCAACGCATTGAAGATGAAGCCAGTATTACTATGATACAA
>OHCJ01000342.1_pt1 | contig 14623 bp, 9 predicted proteins | sample 1566821 | NCBI WGS metagenome assembly OHCJ01 (sample SAMEA3879545, study PRJEB24766) | human gut metagenome | biome: human-associated habitat; feature: feces | place: USA | collected 1985/1987 | reverse complement strand
ATAACCTGTTCGAAAGTCCTATAACAGGTTATTTATTCTATGACGCAAATTGCCGGGAGAGGGCGGACAGCGCTCCTCTCCCGGCAATAATATATACAAATTAAAAACTCAATTTCACTCCGGCAAAGTAAGAACGCGGCATACCCGGTCCATAAATGTAACCGGAATCACGTTTTGCCCCCCGGTCAAAGTCACTTTGATACGCATTAAAGATATTATGTACTCCAGCATTGACCTGCATGGTTATGCCTTTATACAAATTGAAATCATAACCGGCTTTCAGATTCAATTCAAAGAAATCAGGTGTATTCACAGCAATGTCCTTATCAATAAAACCTGCTTTATGTTCTACCATCATACTACCGGTATAAGTACCGGATAATGCAATAGTCATCGGTACGAAAGGGTTGTATGACAAAGTGAAATATCCATAAGTATTCGGAGTACGGAACATTTTTTTCTCCATCGGAACCGTTTCATCATCACTCCATGCACGTGCCTGCTTGTATTCGGCCTTCTGCATGGTAACGCCGGCCTGCAATTGAAGTAAGGAACGGTAAGCAATCTTTCCTTCCAAAGTCAAACCATATACCTTAGCTCCTTTCTCGTTATACCGTTCATTGATAATAATACCGTCACGCTCTCCTTTCTGACGTAAGGCAAATACGTCTGAAAGCGAAGTATAAAAACCTTCTATAAGCAAGTTTCCCTGAAAATCTCCCCAACGATGATACAAATCTCCCGATATACTCAGACTTTGTGATTTTTCTTCTGTCAAGTCTTTTGCCAGTTCAATCATAGACACAGTTCCACCTACATTTTCTATATGCAAATCTTCATCAAAGGCCTGAGGTGCACGGAATCCGAAAGAATAGCTGGCACGCAGGTTCATATTTTCGGTCGGATTGTAACGAAGATTAGCACGCGGACTGAAGATTACATGATCCACCATATTATGTTTATCCAAACGCCCTCCAAGTAAAAAGCTCCACTGCTTGTTCTTCCATTCATTCTGGAAAAATGCACTGGCTATACGGACTTCTTGTTTGGTATAACGGTTATACCCCCACATATCATCCGTCAAGTTATCCTGATTATATTCCAGTCCTCCGGTAAAATCGGCAGGCATAAAGAAACATTTATCAAAACTATAGATATACTGCGATCCTGTGACCCAGGTAAAATCCGTGGTCGCGCCATACGCATTCACATCTTGTCCTCCACCATAATAACTGTCGCGTCCTGTATGCTGTGCAGAAGCATATACACTCAGCCGCTGTTTCTCATCCGGAGAGAAATAATCAAATTTTGCTCCCCCGCTATTGATAGTATGCTGCAATTGTTCGGCTATATCCGCTTCATGGGGAGGTCGGTTCAGTTTATTCCCGCCACGACGGAACTCACTGAGATGATGATATTCAAAAGTCAGTTTTGAATATGTACTTGTTTTGATAAAAGAACGAAAACCGACTGTCTGATTTTTCAGTTTTGGCAATTCGGTGTAGCCATCGCCATCATTGTCATAACCGCTTCTTTCTCTGTTCTGTCCAAAAATATACAATCCTGCCTTATGGTTATCAGTCACTAACGAAGCATTCAGTGTCGTATTATTATCCCAAGAAGAAGTACCGCCTATGCCTGTCAGAGTATGTGTCAACTGCCCTGAGTTCCGTACAGGCTCCTTGGTGATTATATTAATGGTTCCCGCAATGGCTGAAGAACCGAACAAAGCCGAACCTCCTCCGCGCATCACCTCTACACGCTCAATCATATTGGCAGGTATCTGTTCCAATCCATATACACCGGCCAAGGCACTGAATATAGGACGCGAGTCAATCAATATCTGCGTATAAGGGCCATCCAACCCATTGATACGTACTTGCTGGAAACCACAGTTCTGACAATTATTCTCGACCCGCACTCCGGGCTGAAAATTCAGTCCTTGCGACAATGTGGAGGAATTAGTGTTCTCAAACACTTTCACATCCATCACATTAACCAACGTAGGTGCCATGCGGCGGGTGGTCTCACTACGATTGGCAGACACCACCACTCCGTCCAATGCTATCAAATCCTCTTCTATCTCGAAGTTCTCCTCCAAAGTTTTCCCTTTTCTTAAAGTTACTTTCCGGCTGACCGTCTTGTAACCGACAGCACTTACCTCCATGGTAAATTCTCCTTCAGGCAGATTTTTAAGAAAATAGTGTCCACTGGCGTCAGTCATAGTCCCTATGGTAGTTCCTTTCAGCGATACGCTGATAAAAGAAAGATGCTCTTCCGTATTCTTATCCAATACATGACCTATGATATTGGCATCGGACTTATTCAATTCATTGGCGTGCACAGCCGATGATGAGAGTAGAAAACACACTGCTCCCATCAAGAAAAATATATATTTCTTCATGTGTTGTTATTCTGTTTATTAATAAATAAAAGGATAGCAGTCAGAAGAATGAATCCGCGAACAGATAATGTAACGGAAAATCACTCCACCAACATAAAAATATACTATTTAACAAACAGCGGGAGGCGCGCGCAAATAAATGCCACAACCGGTTCGTATCAGTTTGATGCGTTCTACAGCCGGCACAGCCAGCAAACACAGCAATACCCAAAAGACCGTTGTGGAAGACGGAGTGAACAAACTACCGGAAGCAGCAAAAGAAGAAAGGAAAAAGATAGTTTCCAATTCCACTTCTGTATGTTGATGCTCCCCTTTAAACGGATGCGAGTGTACGATAATCACCCCATTTACCACATGCGAGTGAGTAAAAAGGGTAATACCTCCCAAATAGGCAATAAATATCAGTGGAAGGAAAAGCTTTAGAATATGAATCAAATGCTTCTTCATCGTAACGGGGGCAAAGATAGAACTATTTCCAATAGCAGTCAATACCTATTAATAGTAGTTATGGATTTAAAACCGAAAACAAGCCTCTTATCATGCCAAAGAAAATGCCCATTCGTCCTTAGTTGTCCCTTCCTTATATATTAAGAAGCCTATAAATCAGTATCAAACATCACAAAATGTTTCTTTTATTTTCAGAATCCCAAAAGATTTTAAAATAAAACCCTACCTTTGCATCAGATTTGGTGATGTAAGTACTTTCCGTATTTGCATAAAAGGGAATTCGGTCATAGAATCCGAAGCAGTGCCCGCTACTGTGAAACCCGTCAATGAAAAGCAACTCTCGCCATGCCACTGTTTCCTTTGTAAGAAATGGGAAGGCGCTTTTCAGGGTGAAGCCAGGAAACCTGCCAGGTCTGAACATAGATAATTCACGCTTTCCCGGGGCCAGGAAAGCTAATTATTAATTCTTAAATTATTTCGATGAAAAAGAAATGTTTACTGACAGCCTTATTCGGCTGCATGGTGGTGTGTGCATCCGCCCAGATATCGTTAAGTGGAAAAGTAGTGGATGCCCGTACAGGAAAGCCGGTGGAAGGCGCTAACGTACGTTTGGAACAAACTACAATAGGATGTGCTACCAATCCTAAAGGAGAATTTTTGTTGAAAGACATCAAAGAGGGAACGTATACCCTGCGTACCAGTTGCCTGAATTATGCTCCTGTCACTCAGAAAGTCAGTCAAAGTCAAAAAGAAATGGTGATAAGGCTGAAAAGTACCACTTTCAACATGGATCAGGTAGTGGTAACCGGAACCGGAACTCACCACAAGCTGAAAGACAGTCCTGTACCCGTAGAGGTCATTTCCCAACGTGATCTGCAAAATGCCAATCCATCCAGTTTCCAGGATGCCTTGGTGAAACTGGTTCCCTCTATCTCGGTGCAAACCACCGCTATGGGAACAACCCTATACGTAAACGGACTGCCTGATAAATACCTCCTCGTATTAATTAACGGTAAAAAAGTAGCCGGAGATATTTCGGGATCTATAGATTACGACCGGATCAATATGGATGCCGTAAAACGTATTGAAGTATTAAAAGGAGCATCTTCCGCCCTTTATGGCAGTGACGCCATCGCAGGAGTAATCAATATCATTACCGATGATCCTAAATCTGCATTGAATGTATCTTCCAATACCCGTGTAAGTTCTCACGGACGAATTTCAGAATCAGTCAACGCAGACGCCAATGATGGAAAATTATCCGCACACTTGAACTATAATTACCGCACTTCGGATGGATGGCAACTGAATCCGTATGAGGAAAGCAAGGGAGAACTGGTGGAAACCACAAAGAAACCGGTCTATAAGAATCATTCGCATAATGTGAGCCAAACCTTGAGCTACGCAGCCACAGAGCGTTTAAGCCTTCATTTGAACGGTAATCTTTTTATCAGCGAGAACGACCGTACCGGAGCCTACGATTACAACAACCGGCATCAGTCCTATACAGTGGGTGGAACAGCCAAATATCTGTTGGCTAAGCGGGCTTCATATATAGAAGGGAATATAAGCACCACCAATTTCCGTTCTTTTTATGACTATATAAATGATGCAAAAACGCATAAAACCGGTGACGAAGTCCTCAGTAAAGACCAGACTTACACCAATGCCAATCTAAAAGGTGTATTCAAAACCCACAAGAACAATACACTTTTTACCGGACTGGACTATGTATTCGAAGGCTTGGAGCCGACTGAAACCAGCAAGATGCTGAATAATGAATACCAAAGTGTTTATACACTGGCAGCATACGTACAGGACGAAGTAAAACTACTGGATGCAATCAGCGTAGTGGCAGGTATACGGTATGCCTATAATGAAAAGTTTAAAAGCCAGTTCACGCCCAAACTATCCTTGATGTACCAATATTCAGAACTGAATGTACGTGCATCCTACGCTGCCGGATTCCGTTCACCTACCTTGCAACAAATGTATGCCGTTTCTGAAAGCCGTGGACAAATCACGGTCGGAGACCCTGACCTGGACCCGGAAAAGAGCAATTTCTATAATTTGAATATAGAATACAATCATCGTTTGTTCTCCATTGCCGCGTCCATTTATCAGAATGACCTGAAAGACAAGATCGAAGCGGAAGATATAGGAACAACGCCCGAAGATATTGAAAACGGCATCACTCGCAGACGCCAGTACCGCAATATAGAAAAGGCACGTGTGAAAGGCTTTGACATAGGTTTTTCAGTCCGTCCCTTCACAGGCTTCATGTTCGGAGCAAACTATATTTACACGGACGGGCGCAACCGTACGGAAGACATCCGTTTGGAAAGAACAGTACGTCACTCGGGTAATTTCAATGCCAGCTGGCGAAAAACATGGAATGATTATACATTCAATATTGCAATCAACGGACGCTATCAAGGTACACGCTGGTCTAAAACTTACGGTGACGCCCCCGCCCACCAGCTTTGGGATATCAACACACGCCATTCATTCAATTTAAAATCTGTTGCTCTGGAACCCGCCGTCGGAGTTGAAAACATTTTCAATTACACAGATGACCGTCCTTATAACAGTAATTATGCAACTCTGACACCGGGACGCTCGTTCTATGTCAGTCTGCTGGTTCGTTTCAAGCAATAAAACTATTTTTAGCATGACCTCTAAAACCAGACTTGTCTATCTGCTCATAACAACTTTCTGCCTGGCAGGTTGCGGCTATAAAAGCCGCAACCCGGTGAGTGGAAACGGGCTACCTTCCGCAGATACCATACAAACAGCCCTGGCCCCCCGTTATGCCAAAGGCTTCAAAATAACTGTTCGTCCGGATGGAGTAAAGCTTCTGTCCATCTCGGAGCCGAACAATAACCATGCAATACCCGAACTTTTCGCCTTAGTTCCTAAAGGAACAAAAGCCGAGATACCCGATGGCTATACCGTTATTCCGACTCCGACAGACAGAGTGATCTGCATGACCACGCCTCAACTGGCAGGTTTTACCGGTCTGAACGCTTATGACAAAGTGGTAGCGACAAGTACCACCCGCCGGATGCAGAATAAGGAATGGCTTGCCCGATTAAAAGACGGACGGGTGAAAAAGATAGGAATGGAAGGAAACTTTGATACGGAAATTATCATTGCATCCCAACCCGATATCATTTTCGTATCTCCCAACCGCCGGGGAGGGTATGAAGTGATGAAAGAGCTGAACATCCCTCTGGTCCCCTATTGGGCTTTCAAGGAAACATCACCATTGGGACTGTCCGAATGGATCAAGGTAGCAGGTATGTTTATCGGTAAAGAGGAAGAGGCATGCCAATTATTTGCACAAATGGAACAACGCTATAACCTGTTGAAAGCCAAAGTTTCCAATGTAAAACAGCGTCCCAGTGTATTCAGTGGAGAAATGAGAAGAGATACCTGGTATGTACCCGGAGGACAAAGTTTCTATGCCCGCTTGTTCGCCGACGCAGGGGCCGATTACTTTATGAAGGATAATACTGAAACAGGAGGTGTACTCATGGATTTTGAAACCGTATACGCCAAAGGATATAATGCCGGCTACTGGAGAGTGATGAATGGTTATAAAGGAGAATTCTCTTATGAAGCATTAAAAGCTTCCAATCCACAATATGCTGATTTCCGGGCTTTTAAAGAAAAGAAGGTTATTTATTGCAATCTGGAATGGATACCTTTGTATGAGAATCTTCCCCTCTCACCCGATGTTCTTCTGAGTGACATGATAAAAGCTTTTCACCCGGAACTACTTCCCGATTATCATCCTGTGTTTTATTCGCTTCTGGAAAAAGAATAAGTATTCCAGTTCTCATGCATATGGTAACAAACAGTTTTAATCCGGCTTATCTATTTCACTATTACAAAAATGGCTGAAGTCTCGGACTTCAGCCATTCCGTAAAAGGTTATTCCAATATACCGGCAATATCCTCCGCCATCTGCTTGTCAGTCAACCGGTTGGTTTTCATCAGCTCATCCAGATTATAGCGGTCTGCAAATTCTTTACGAAGTCCGTAATTCAGCACCCGCATTTCAGAATTACCATAATAACGCGCTATCTTCTCGCCGAATCCTCCATCCAGCACCCCGTCTTCCAACGTTACGACAATACGATGCCCCACTTTCAACTCTTCCAGCATCGGTTCGTCAAGCCCTGTTATGTAACGGGGATTAATCAAAGTAGCCTCAACACCCGACTCTTCCCGAAGCTTATTCTTCAAAGCCTGTCCCAAATCATAGAAAGAACCCAATGCAAGAATAGCGACAGTTTCTCCCCTGGCTGTCATTTTGTAGCGGTTTAACTCGCTATAATCCGTGTCAAACTCTTCCTTACGATGCACCACTGCCACTCCCGGCACACGGATGGCAACGGGATATTCCGTCTGGCGGACAGCCCATTCCAACATAGCAAAATACTCTTCGGAACACGTAGGAGCCAGATAAACCATATTCGGGATATTGCTGATAAGCGGAATATCGAAGAAACCCAGATGAGTCACATCGTTCATTCCGGCTACTGTCCCCATAAACACAGTGATCACCGCCGGATTTCCATTGATACACAAATCCTGAGACAACTGGTCATAGCAACGCTGGATAAAAGTACTGTAAACCCCGTACACCGGATGTCCGCCACCGGCAGCGATACCCGATGCCAATGCCACGGCATGTTCCTCGGCAATACCTACATCCACAAACTGACGCCCTGCCTGTTTCCGGCGTTCAGGAGTAAAACCTATCACAGTAGGAGTACCCGAACTGATGGCAACAACCGTGTGGTCCTCCTTCATCTTCTCCAACAAAAACTTCCCGGTCAGGCTATGGTAATCCTCCATACCGCTGCAATCCACCTTCGGCTTACCCGTTTCCAGATCGAAAGGCATCTCCCAATGAAATTCCTCCCGGTCGGCTTCTGCCGGAGCGTATCCCTTTCCTTTCTGTGTGTGAATATGAACCACTGTGGGACGTGATGTATCTTTCACCTTGGCAAAAGCCGCAACCAAAGACGGAATATCATTCCCCTCTCCCACATAAAGATAATCCAACCCCAGAGAACGGAAGAAATTACAGGACGACCGTCCCTCCGTGTCGCGCAGTTCTTTCAGGTTCTGATAGAGCCCGCCGTGGTTTTCGGCAATGGACATTTCATTATCATTAACCACTATAATAAGGTTGGTTCCCATTTCTCCCGCATTGCTCAGACCTTCATAAGCTTCTCCGCCGCTGAGCGATCCATCCCCTATCACGGCTATGATATTCTCGTGTCCGCCTTTCAGCTCTCTGGCTTTGGCAAGACCGCAAGCCAGACTGACCGAGGTGGAAGTATGGCCGATAGTGAAAAAATCGTGCCCGCTTTCCCGGGGATTGGTGTATCCGGACACCACATCATAATCCTCCGGATTCAGGAAAGCATCCTTACGCCCGGTCAGCATCTTATGTGTATAACTTTGATGGGATACATCATATACCATCTTATCCGTCGGTGAATTGAATACATAGTGCAATGCTATTGTAGCCTCCACCATTCCCAGATTAGGTCCCACATGTCCTCCGTGAGCACTTAACTTGGTCAATAATGCATTGCGGACTTCACCTGCCAACTGTCTTAATTGTTCCGCAGAAAACTGTTTTATGTCTTGCGGAGAATTTACTTGTCCAATATACATCGTTCTACCTGTTTAAATGATTTCATCTGTTGTCTTGCTTCATTCCGATGCGGACAAAGCCGCTTTCATTTCACAATGCAAAGATAAGCCAGGCCCCATTCATTCTGTGTAGATAAATTACAGATAGAATTACCATTTTTACAGAAGGGAACTGTATCACAAAAACATGGTACTACAACCCGGTTATCAATTCTGCGAGAGCCGGTAATCACTGGGGGCGACACCTGTTATTTTCTTGAAAAGCACACTGAAGCACTGCACATTAGGATAGCCTAACTTCCGTGCCACAGCAGCAGGCGTATGACCGTCCTGCAACAACATGTGCCTGGCTATATCCAGCCGCTTCAGTTGCAAATATTCCTCCAAAGTCTTGCCGGTTTCAAATTTCAGCAGATCATTGAAGTAAGCGACAGACAAATCAAGCTCTCCCGCCATATAGCCGGATGTGGGCAACTTGCCGCCTTGCAACCTTCCGGATGCGATATATTCCACAAACAAACGTTCCATGTTTTCCAAAAGAGCCTTGTTCTTATTCTCACGGGTAATAAACTGGCGTTCGTAATACCGGGTGCAATAATCCAACAGAAGTTCTATATGCCGGGAAAGAATAATACTGCTATGAGTATCAATGGGATGATGCAACTCATCCTCTATATTCGAGAGGCAACACGTCACTTTCTCTGTCTCACGCCGCGAAAGATGCAGCGCTTCTTCCTTGCGATAATGGAAAAAGGTATAATTTTTAATATGATTCTTCAGTGAGGTGCGGAACAACAGGTCAGGATGAAATGCCAAAAGATATCCTTTATCCGGCAACGTATTCTCCTTACTCATACGAAAGATCTCGCCGGGAGTGAGAAACACCATGGTAGCATTGGAGTAATCATAGTATTTCCGTCCGCAGCAGCAACAACCGCCCGGACAATCCTCAATCAGCAAGACAGCATAGAATTCAAACTTCACCGCATCCTCTTCCAATGAAGGATTCTCCAGATTGATGATGCCCACCTGCGGATGCAATGTCTTGCAACCCAGACAGCGGTTACATTCATATACAGTCCTCAAGTCCAACATAGTCTCTTGCATTGCTTGTTACGACAGAATACTATAAAAGAAGGTTTTGTGCCCGATATTCATTCGGTGTACAGCCCACACGCTTCTTGAACAACCGGCAGAAATGCTGCGGATATTGAAATCCCAGTGAATAGGCTACCCTGCTGACGGTTTCTCTCCTGTCGGACATCCGTTCCTTTGCCAGTTCTATCACTTTTTCCTGAATATATTCCTGTGGAGTCTTGCCGGTTTCCTTCTTGAACATATCCCCGAAGTAGTTGGATGAAAGGCACAGTTTGTCAGCAAAGTATTTCACGGTAGGCAATCCGTCACGCTCGGCAAGTTCGCCCTCAAAATAATCGTCAAGCAACCCTTCAAAGCGTGTCAACACATCACGGTTCGAATGACTGCGGGTGGCGAACTGACGTTCATAAAAACGCATACAGTAATTAAGAAGCAGTTCTATATAGTTTACCAGCAAGGTCTTACTATGCTTGTCCACTCCCCGTTCCAGTTCCATACGGATAATCTTCAGGCAATCTGTCATAATATTGCGCTCATCTTCCGAAAGGTGCAGCGCCTCGCTCACTTCATACGAAAAGAAGGTATATTTCTTTATTGTTTTTCCAAGCGTGGTCCCCCGTAACAAATCCGGATGAAAAAGAATGCCAAGCACATTCAACTGCACACGGTCGGTGGTCAATGTGGTTTCCGTTGTTTGTCCCGGAGCAAAACATACCACGGTTCCCTCCTGATAGTCATAACTCCGACGCCCGTATTTGATATCACAAGCTTTCTCCAATTTCAGATAAAGTGCATAAACGCCATAGTTCCAGTGCACATAGTCCATCTGCCGGGTAGCCTTGTTCAAATCAATGACACTGACCAACGGATTCAGTGTTTCAAGTCCGTATAGACTGTTATATTGGTCCACATTGTCTAAATTTAATATCTTATCCATCATTCTAACTTGTTTAATGTCTGCTAAAATACAGCTTTTTCAGTTATTTGAAATATTCCGGTCACAAAAATAAGAAGTTATCCGGACAAGGTTATAACCCCAATTACGGATTATCTTACCTTAGTTACCGAATCTTATCCCATCCGGGAATAAAAAGAAGAGCCGGAATGTTCCTGCCGGGCTACCCACTCCATATATATGGCAGCACATTCATACACTTGTTGAGCTAAAAGGACATTGCTTTTTCGATGACGATGTGGCAGGAACAAATTGATGCTAATCATCAATCAAAAAAATGTATCCGATTGGTTCAGGGAGCTGTTTAGCAAACTCTATCAAAGGATACAACTGAAAGAGGTGCAGAAAAGGAGCAAAGGTTTTAGCCTGTAAAGAAAGGTATTTTGCCGGAAGAATAAAAATGTGTCTCAAATTCATGATATTATTTTGGATTAAAAAACTGCCGCGGATAATCCATTGCAAACTATCCGCGACAGAATATAAAGACCTATTGAATAATCAGTTCCTGCAACAATCTGCTTTCATCAGAATGTGTTTAATTCCAACCCGGATTCTGGGTAATGGAACCGTTGGACATCGTGATTTCGTACAAAGGAATGGGGAACACCATGTCGCGGTTTTCATTGAAAGTGATGCCTTTGTCACTTGCTTCACCTTGATTTTCCCACTCAAGAGTGTCACGGGTAGCCTCTTCAGTGTTCCACTTCACAAAGGAACCGTTCGGTCCCAGGATATTGCTAATCATCTTTTTACCATTTGTATCAGTCCAGCGGCGGATATCATACAGACGGTTCTGCTCGAAAGCCAATTCCAAACGGCGCTCCAGGCGAATGGCACTTTGCAATGCCTTTCCACTTGCCGTAACGTCATCCAACTTGGCACGTCTGCGCACCTGATTGAGAGCATCGCGGGCAGAAGCGTCATCACCCAGTTCATTGCAAGCCTCAGCATACATTAAAAGGACATCGGCATAACGCAGAATGCGGTGATTCAAAGGACTCTTGTCCGTGGCGTAAGCCGTTGCATCGCCTTGTGCACGATATTTCATCGGCAGGAAATACTTGCGGATGATACGCGCAGACTTATGGTCAGCGGGATTGATAATATAGCAATTGGGGTCCCAACCATATTTATCAAGATATTCCTGATACTTATTCAACGCTTTGCTTGCGTCAATGAAATCTTCAAATTGGTCTTCGCCGGCAATTTCTGTACAGCCCGACTTGATTATTGTCCATTTCAAACGTTCCGTATCACCGGCCTCAATATAAGCTTGCTCCAAATTTGCCGTAGGCTGACACCAGCTCCAACCATCACCAGGACCATTACGGGCACCGGTTACCGTAGCAAGCGCCCCTCCTAAGCCCAAAGTGGGATGATATTCATACTGGATTTCCAGAAGGCTCTCCGCACTGTTGTCATAGTCGACATTCCATACCTGCCCGAAATCGGGAAGCAATTGGTATTCGCCTTCATCTATCACAGTCTTCAACACATCATGGGCAGCCTGCCATTTCTCCTGATAGAGGTACACTTTACCCAATAATCCTAAAGCGGCGCCACGGGTAGCATGCCCTACTTGCGCAGTACTGCGTTGCGGCAGTATTTCGGCAGCTGCCATCAGGTCATCCTCTATGAATTTGTACACGGCTTCTGCCGTAGCACGTTCTGTTCCCTCCACTTCTTCCGGCATTTGGAAACTGGTCATCAAGGGCACCCCGCCAAAATTTCTCACCAATTCGAAGTAATAGTAGCCACGCAGGAAACGGGCTTCTGCCACCAGACGGTCTCTGGTTTCTGTCTCTTGGGTTTCGAGAGCCGCAATGCGATCTATGGCTATGTTACAACGTAAAATACCTTTGTAACGGTACTGCCAAAAATTGGAGATAGGGCCATTGCTGGCACCGTTTCCCTGATAATGCGCCAATGAGATATAATCACTCTGAGACTGAGAGGTATTCCCCATCCAGGCATCATCTCCACACATTTCGGAAAGTAACCACACGGTGTTGATTTGCCACCATCCTCCATATGTCATGGCCTGATAACAGCTCGTGACTGCGGATTCACACTCTTCTATGGACTTATAATAAGTGTCCACGTTCAATTGCCCACGTACGTCTTCCGTCAGGAAGTCCTCGCAAGAGGTAAACACCAGCGAAGCAATCAGAACTACTATTGTAAATATTCGTTTCATGGATAATCAAGAATTAAAATTTGAAGTCAATGCCAAACAAGAATGTTCTCGGATTAGGATAAGCCACGTTGTCAATACCGGTATTGATGGCACTGCCAGAGCTGTCGGTAGTACCGTCAACCATCGGGCGTTCGGGGTCCATTCCCGAATAACCGGTAATGGTAAACGGATTCTGTGCAGAGAAGGAAAGACGCAAGTCAGCACCTCCAACCCATTTCTTAGGAAGCGTATAGCCTATCTGCAACAGCTTGCAACGCAAGTAGGAACCATCTTCCACATAGAAACTGGAAACGCGGCTATAGTTCAGGTTCAAGTCATTGCTCGACAAACGGGGAATATCATTGCCGGTACCCTCGCCATGCCATGCTTTCTCCAGTGTACCTGCCCAGACATTCTGTCCACCTGAACCGGAGTACCTTCCTTTGGTAACATTGTAAATATCATTACCGAACGTACCATAGAAACGCATACCAATATTCAGACCCATCATTAAATCAGGATAAGGATTGCCGATATAATCTTTGTCATTGGCATCGAGCACTCCGTTATGGTCCCGGTCCTTGAAGCGGATGTCTCCCGGTTTTGCATTGGGCTGAATCAGTGTTCCGTGTTCGTCAGTGTGCGCATACACCTCTTCCCAATTCTGGAACAAGCCATCGGCCACGTAACCGTAGAAACGGGAGATAAAACCACCATCTTCGTTACGGATAATCTGGTCGCTATTGAATCCACCGACATTGATAGGACCGTCGCCCGAGAACTTGATGGCCTTGTTGCGTACGGCAGAAAGGTTCAGACCAAGATCGTAAGAGAAATCCTTGCCGATTTCATCGCGCCAGGTAAGTCCCACTTCCCAACCGCGGGCCTGCATACTACCGATGTTCATCCAAATCTGGCTGTTCCAGTTATCATATCCCAAAGAGAGGATGTTCTGTTTCTGGTAGAGCATGTCAATGGACTTTTTCTGGAAATATTCGAATGTTACACCCAAACGTGAATCAAGGAATGACATATCCACGCCTACGTTCCAATCTTCCACAGTCTCCCACTTCAACTGGTTGTTACCTACTGTAGACACGAAGTAACCATTTGCCAACGTATTGCCATAATAGTATTGGGTTTCGCTCAACAAAGTAAGGGTAGCTACACGGCCCCAGCCTCCACGAAGCTTCAGGTCACTGAAGATGTCCTGGTCCTGCATAAATGCCTCACTGATGACACGCCAGGAAGCGGAAACAGACGGGAAGAGGGCATACTTGCTGCCCTTCGGGAAACGGGAGGAACCGTCGGCACGGAGAGATGCCGAAATGTAGTAACGGTTATCGTAGTTGTACATGACACGGCCCAGGAAAGAAACCAGTGTATTGTAAGTGGTTTCACCGTTGGCCTCGTCCGTACCCTGCTGTCCGGCATTCACTTCCTGCATCTGGTCCAGATTATTGGGAACATTATCACGCCGTGCCTGAGTATTGTACCATGCAAAACGTTCGGCAGTAAAGCCAGCCATTACATTCAAGTTGTGCTTTTCAGCGAAAGTGTCCATGTAAGTGGCTGTATTCGTCCAGTTCCAGTCAAACCACTCCTGATTGCGGCGGGTGATTTCGTTCAAGTCTTGTTTCTCCAACGGATCCATATTGAACTTCGGAACGAATGAATCAGAACGGCGATAGTGTGCATTGGCACCGAACTGGGTGCGCAACGTCAGCTTTTCTATCGGGTTTACCTGCAGATAGGTATTCAGAATGGCACCCAACTCGCGAGAATGAGCATTGCTACGGGCAATTGAACCGGCGGGATTCCACTCCTGGTTGTTGTAAGAGCGTTGATAGTTGTTGTACTCATTATC
>OHCJ01000334.1_pt1 | contig 14846 bp, 12 predicted proteins | sample 1566821 | NCBI WGS metagenome assembly OHCJ01 (sample SAMEA3879545, study PRJEB24766) | human gut metagenome | biome: human-associated habitat; feature: feces | place: USA | collected 1985/1987 | reverse complement strand
TTTTCTGCATATGTAATTCTCCTGTGTCTGTTTATTCGATTTAATATCTTTTTATGCTCTACGGATTTCTAATGAACTTGATGTATTATAAATCAGGGTTTCTGAAAAATATAGATATCAAAACACCGAAATTGTGGGATTTTTTTTCGTTTTCTTTCGTCAAAAATGCCTTTTCTTCGTTTGGCTCTTTACATTCTGCATCATTCATGATACTGTAATGGCATCAGAGCGCCAACCGCCCTGAAAATCAAACAAACATGCAGAGTAGACGTGTGCGCGTCAAGTGCCCGCCAGACAGGGAGTTGCTGGCAGGACGAAGGGAATTTCCCGCGGTGCACATATCGCATCCCGCTGCATCAGAAGATAGCTCCGTATATTATCTCCTGTTGTGGTCCGAGAATCTGCAAAGGAGGTATTTTTTTATGCAAAAAAGCTCAAGCGACCTCTTTTCCAGGATCTTTGAATCATCCCGTGAATTTAAGAAGGTCACCACCATCACTACCTGCGCCATGTTCGGCGCACTATCCGTTGTACTTGGATACTACTCTTTTAAGATCACACCAAACTTAAAGATCGGCTTCGGTTCGATCCCAAATATGCTGGTGGATTATCTGTTCGGCCCGGTCGTCGGCGGATTATTCGGCGGCGCTATGGATGTGATCAAGTTTATGTTAAAGCCGGACGGCGGATTTATGCCGGGCTTTACGTTCAACGCGATGCTTGCGGCGTTTATCTACGGCCTGTTCTTCTATAAAAAGAACCTTTCCCTGCCGCGGATCCTCACAGCAAAGCTCGTGGTGATCATTCTCTGTAACATCATCCTCGGAACCTACTGGCTGACGCTTTTAAACGGAAAAGGATTTTTAGCGATCCTGCCGGCCCGCGCCATCAAGAACCTGATCCAGTGGCCTGTGGACTCCCTGATCTTTTTCCTTGTGGCAAAGACGTTGGAACAGGCCGGCGTGTTTAAGATCATCCTTCATGCCGGAAACCGCCAGAGAAGATAGTACGCAAAAGTGCCCTCAGCAGCAATCCTCAAAGATCTGCTGCAAAGGGCACTTTTTTAATCCTTTTTATCCTTTATCCAATTTCAGGTTAGTCGCCAAGTACGTTTACGATCCGGACCGGTGTACGGTAGTTCCATCTGGAAACCTTGATTCCGGTCTTCTCTGTGGAGGCATGTACGATCTGTCCATTTCCGATATAAAGAGCAACATGGTTGATTCTCTTTCCGGAACCGTAGCTGATAATATCACCCGGGCGCATCTCGGAGCTGCTTACCACACGACCCATGCGGGACTGTCCGCCGGAAGAATGCGGGAGCTCTACGCCTGCGGCGTGACGCATTACATAAGAAGTAAATCCGGAACAGTCAACACCGGTATTTGGATTTGTTCCACCGTATTTGTAACGGTTTCCTACAAACTGAAGTGCATATGTAACAATCTCGGAGCGGAGGTCATCCTCAACATCGACCTCTGCCTCTAATACTTCCTCGTCATCCGCATTTTCCTCATCTGCGTCTGCCTCTTCTGCCTCCGCACTGTCAGCTGCAGTATCGTCTGTGTTTTTCTCTTCGGAAGCTGTATCGGTATTCTCTTCAGAACTCTCTGTCGTTGTCTCTGTCTGCTTGTCCTCTTCTAACGGATTTCCGTTTTCATCGAGGTGGATGATCGTTACTACTTTTTTATTTTCATTCACTGCCGTCTGCTCATCCGCGAAGGAAACGATCGGAAGCGCTGCGGTTAAAGCCATACATAAACAGGTGATCTTTAAAGTTCTGAAAAGTTTATTTGTCATTGAAATCCTCTTATTTTAAAGCTTTCATAGTTTGTAAGGTTTGTTACAAATATGTTACGTTTTGTTACAAACAAATTATATTTCCTATGACCTCTTTTGTCAATAAAAACAAAGGAATTCATAAACTCTTAATAATTTAGGCGAAAATCACCAGTTTTGTGGCAAAAATGCGGCGCTCCCAAAAGAGAACGCCGCACCTGTTTACATAACTTATTTCAATTGTAACATCCTGTAATCTGTTGATTCTTTCAGTAAAATCAAGGCTTTTCAGACATTTCCGTCTTTAAATTCATGAATCGGTCCGCCATTTTCCGTGCCTGCATCTGCAGCTCACAGCTCCTGCTGCCCGTTCATTTCTTCCTATTATATTTATTTTGCTATCTTCCCCGGAAATTCTTAACGATCCAGTAAATGATCAGGCACATCAGGATCGGTCCTGAGAACCGGATCAGGAGATAGAACACACCTCCCATAATGCTGAACACTACGGAGATCACAAGAAACAGGATCACAACAAGGGCCAATTTCCAGTACCACTTATTCAGATCGAAATAATGGACATTCGGCGCGGAGCCGTTCTGATAACTTCCCTGGCTGTAAGTGCTTCTTCTGTCATCGTCCCGCGGGGACGCGTCCTCAAAACTTCCATAACCGTCTCCGGTCTCCCCCGCCGCCTCAGCGGAATCAATGATCGTGCGGGCCACGATATTCGGCTCACCGATCTCCTCAATAATTTCATCCATGGTACGGCCTTTTCCCAGTTCCTGGGAAAGATAATCCGCGTAATAGTTCAGGTTATCGCGGATGACCGACGCCGGAACTTCACCCGAAAGTGCTTCCTCCAGACGTCTTAAAAATTCGTCCTTGTTCATGCATTTTACTCCAGTTTTTCTTTAATGATGCCGCCGCGGTAGGCCGCCACGAGCTCCTTGAGGTCCGCGATCTTTGCCGCAAGCTCCTTTCCGGTATCCGTGTCCGCTACCATCACACGCTTTTTCATTTTCTCTACGATCGTAACCTTCGGTGTATTCTCATGGTTCCGATCAAATGGTTTATGTTCCGCCAGCGCCAGATGATGGGAATTGAAGATCAGGGTATAGCCCGCGATTCCCGTCTTCGGCTGGTAGGACTTGGAAAGACCGCCATCGATCACGAAGAGCTTTCCGTTACCCTTGACCGGACTCTCGCCATCCTTTAATTTCACCGGAACATGTCCGTTGATAATGTGGGAACCTTCCACCGGAAGGCCGAATTCCTTGAGGATCTTATTACAGAATTCCTCTTTTTCACTCAGTTTATAATACGGATTCATATTTTCTTTTGCCGCTGCCTTATCTGCGACAAAATAATTCTCAAAGGTTGCCATATTGTCTTTTCCGTATACCGGGGACTTCGGTCCGCACCACAAATACCACATAAAATCGCGGTACCAGTCCTTCGTCGGATCATCATCCGGAAGGAAGTATGCCATCTTCACTGCATCCTCGATGTAATCGAGAAGGCGTTTTCCGGAATAAATGATTCCCTTAAGCTTCAACTCCTCAAAGGATCCGTCCTCCTTCATCGGAATACATCCGTGGTACAGAAGGTTCGAATTGCACCGTTTATACATCGCGCCGTGAGAATAAATAAAGCGGATATGGCGATGAAGCGTCTTGCTGTGCTGGAAGGACAGGGCAAGGTTGTTGATCAGCTCCTGCTCTTCCTTCGTAAGCTTCAGCGGATCCTTCGGATCGATCGTCGGGAAATTCATATCCAGCATCTTGTAATCCTTGCCATGGATCTTTACGGTTCCCTTTGCGAAGTCGATGTGTTCCAGATGGATCCTGTCGTTGATCTGGTAATCCGGGTGACGTTTGATCGTCTGTCCCTCCAGCTTGAACTGAATCACCGCGATCGCCTTATGCATCTTCGCTGCAAGTCCCGGATCTACGGCATCATAAATGTTCTCATCGAGAATTTTCGGAAGGAAGCGCTCGCACGGATCATCCTTATAAACCCTCGCTGCAAACATAGACAACTGGCGGAGATTGATCCCGTATCCATCCTCGAGGACATCAAAGCCATTATAGCGGATCGCGATCCTCAGAACGGTACAGATGCAGGCAAGGTTGCCGGTAGCTGCGCCCATCCAGGAGATATCGTGGTTGCCCCACTGGATATCCACATCGTGGAAGTGCATCAGCTCGTCCATGATGATATCCGCACGCGGTCCACGATCAAAGATATCGCCGATAATGTGCAGACTGTCCACAGTCAGGTTCTGGATCAGGTTGCACAGTGCCTTGATAAATTCATCTCCCATACCGATATCGATGATGGAGTGGATGATCTCATCGTAGTACACCTTCTTATTATCATCGTTGTAGTCCACATGCAGAAGCTCATCGATGATATACGCGAATGCCGGAGGCATTTTTTTACGCACTTTCGATCTTGTAAATTTCGAGGAAACCTCTTTACAGATGCGCACCAGACGGTAGATCGTGATTCTCTGCCAGTCTTCTGTATATTTTCCCTCTTTCTGGATCCGGCGGATATTCCGTTCCGGATAGTAGATCAGGTTCGCCAGAGCAATCTCCTCGTCGTCCGAAATCACGTAGCCGAAGGTCTCCGATATTTTTTCACGGATAATACCGGAGGCGCTGCGAAGCAGATGGATAAATGCTTCGTATTCGCCGTGCAGGTCACTGAAGAAATACTCGGTTCCTTTCGGAAGTCCCCGGATCGCCATCAGGTTGATGATCTCACTGGATGCCGCTTTCACTGTCGGATACTCTTTCGCAAGCAGCTTCAGGTAGTCCAAATCTCTCATTATCGTTATTTTCCTCCCTGCTTTTTTCCAGGCGCGTATAAATTTTTTCCTGCCGTTCCCGGTCCCGTTTTTCCGTTGCAGTTCAGCCTCTGTGCGAACTGCAGCAGATTTTTCCGATGCTTCGCATTTCCTGCATTTTGCCGGATTTTTGCGGGATTCTTCCACCTTGCCGGTTAAAAATTTAACCGCCTGGGAATTGCTTTTCCATTTATTTTATAGTAACATATTCATATTCAAAACTCAACCAAAGAATCCATGCCACAGGGCCCCGGATGCAGAGTTACTGTATTGTACGGAATTTTCAGTTCAGAAAATTCCTACCCATGTACAGTAACGGCGCAGATCCTGTGCAGTCAAAGTACACTTCAGGAGGGAGATTTTTCTTATGAACAGCGAACTTCTCTATGTTTTTGGGACCGGAAACGCAACGGTCACCAATCTTTATAATACATGTTTCGCATTAAGAGACGGAGATGAATATTTCATGGTAGATGCCGGCGGTGGAAACGGGATCTTAAAGATTCTGGATAACATGCAGGTTCCCGTTGAACACATCCATCACATTTTTGTGACCCACGCCCACACGGACCATGTCTTAGGCATCGTCTGGATGGTCCGCATGATCGCCACAAAGATGAAAAAGGATCAGTATGACGGAGATGCCTATATTTACTGCCATGCAGAGCTTATTGAAACGATCCGGACCCTCTGCCGGCTGACGATCCAGGATAAGTTTTACAACATGATCGGCAACAGGATCCATCTGGAAGAAGTGAAGGACGGCGAAACACGCCATATTTTGAGCTATGATGTGACATTCTTTGATATCCATTCCACGAAGTTAAAGCAGTTTGGATTCACGCTGACATTGAATAACGGAAGAAAGCTCACATGCGCCGGAGATGAACCGTACAATCCGGTCTGTGAGAAGTATGTCCGCGGCAGCGACTGGCTCCTCCACGAGGCGTTCTGTCTCTATGCGGAGCGGGATATCTGGAAGCCGTATGAAAAGCACCACAGCACCGTGAAGGATGCCTGCGAGCTGGCAGAATCCCTCGGAATCCCGAATCTCGTTCTCTGGCACACGGAGGACAGCAATGTAGCCGGACGTGAACGGCTTTACAAGAGCGAGGGAAAGTGCTATTACAGTGGAAATATTTATGTACCGGATGATGAGAGCTTAATCGCATTATAATGAGGCTGACTGGATTTTAGGTTATATTTGTCCTGATTTAGGAGGAAAAGGTTATGTCGATTAAACCGTGGATCTGCAACGGATCCAAAACGATCATAAAGGACCGCTGGATCGATCTTCACGCCGACGACTGTGCGCTGCCGGACGGCACGAAGATCTCTCCATTTTATGTAAATGATGTGCCGGACTTTGTTGTCGTGGTCGCTGTCACCGTTGACGGGGACTTTATCTTCGTGCGCCAGTACCGCCATGGAACGCGACAGATCCTTTTGGAGCTTCCTGCCGGATGCATGGAGCCGACAGATGCGGATCCCGCAGCCGGGGCTGCGAGGGAACTCTTCGAGGAGACCGGCTATGCCGGAAGCGAGCCGGTATTTCTCTGCAAGGTCGCGCCAAACGCGGCGTGTATCAGCAATTTCGCCCACTGTTATCTGATCACAGACTGTAAGAGGGTCAGCGGACAGCATCTCGATGCCACCGAGGATCTGGAGATCGTCGTGATGTCCGCCGAGGAAACGAAAAAGCTGATGACAAACGGCGGACTTGTACAGGCGGTTCATGTGGCTGCAATGTATTATGCGGAGAAGCTATTAAATAAGTAGATGTCTTCACAGCTATTTATTTGCCAGCTGCCTTTCATTCTCCTGTGCGCGGCACAACAGATGCACATCGCTGTCAATCAGGATTTATCGATCATCAATGATTTTTTCTCCAGCCATACTTTCATCTTCCATTGCATTTACAGCGAAACGTAAGATCCTTTATGACTGGAATTTGTTTGAAAAGGATACATATTATGAATAAACGTGAAATTTCAGAAATAAAGAAACAATTTAAGAAGGACAACAACGCCATCACCCGCATCTGCGGATGCTACGTTGATGCCGAAAAGCAGATCAAAACGACCTTAAAGGAGGCGTTCTTCGCCTTGTCCGAGGAGGAGATCTTTAAATACTACGAGATCTTCAAGAAAGCTCTCTCCGGGGGAATCGGAAAGAATCTCCACAATCTGGAATACTCGATCCACGACGAAGGTCCGGACAGTGCCCATGAGCTTCTCATGAAACTCCGTGATGAAAAGCTCGCTGACGATGAGACTGTGGATAGCTTCTATAATAAGGTGATCGAAAATTATGAGTACGGGGAAAACTACTATATTATCCTGATCCACAGCGCCTACGATGTTCCGGGGAAAGCGTCCGACAATGAGGAAATGTTCGACGCATCCGAGGAGGTCTACAACCATATCCTCTGCTGCATCTGCCCGGTAAAGCTCTCCGAGCCCGGTCTTTCTTATAATGAAACGACCAATGCAATTGAGGAGCGCCCGCGGGACTGGTGGGTACAGACCCCGATGACCGGATTCCTGTTCCCTGCATTTAATGACCGCAGCAGCGATATTCACAGCGTCCTGTATTTCTCAAAAAACCCGGAGGAGCTCCACTCTGAATTTATTGATGCCTGCCTCGGTGCGCCTACGCCGATCTCCTTTAAGTCCCAGAAAGAAGCGTTTCAGGAGATCCTGACCGATACGCTGGGAGAGGAATGCAACTATGAGACTGTCCGCCAGATCCACGAAAACCTTACGGAGCTTGCGGAGGAGCATAAGGAAGACGAAGTTCCGCTGACTCTCACAAAGCCGGAAGTAAAAGATCTTCTCGAAAAGAGTGGTGTGGAGCCGGAACGTCTGGAGCACTTTGATAAAGTCTACGAGGAAGCTGCCGGAGAAAATACCGCGATCCTTGTCCCGGCCATCACAGGAACCGGAAAGTTTGCCGTGAAGACACCGGACGTAGACATCAAGGTCAATCCGGATCGGTTAGATCTTGTAGAAACGAAGTTCATCGGCGGCCGCCGCTGCCTTGTGATAGCGGTCGAGGACAACGTGGAAGTCAACGGCATGCCGGTGAAAATGTGGGAAGAGCAGAAGGAGACGCAGTGATATGGCAGCATCCGCCCGTTTCACTGAAGATTTCGCATACGAAGTCCTGTCCGTAGTCGCGGAGATTCCCGAGGGCACCGTCGCCACCTACGGTCAGATCGCCCGTCTCATCGGCAGGGACAAAAACTCCCGCCTCGTGGCCCGGGTCCTCTCCCACGCCTCAAACTACGGAGATTTTCCCTGCCACCGCGTCGTAAACCACGCCGGCCGCCTCGTCCCCGGCTGGCCGGAACAGGCATTTCTGCTACTGCAGGAAGACGTGGAGCTGAAGGACGCGATGCATGTGGACCTTAGGAAATATCAATGGGAATGCTGATTTGACAAATTTCTCCATTTTTGCTATAATTTATTCGTAATAATTTTGTAATATTTGAAACAATTCCCGTAATACAAGCGGGATATTCAACCGATATGAGGAAATTTTGCATGAGAAAATTACAGAATCTGATTCCTGACTTTTCAAAGAAGCTTCTTTTAAAAGCGGCTGCCGCCGCATCTGTCCTGTTCCTTTCCACCGCATTCCCGGCTCTTCCATCTCTCGCCGCATCCGCCTATGACAATCTTGCCGTGGCAAATGTGACAAGTGAACCGTTAAATATGCGGACGAAACCGTCCACGGACGGAGAGATCGTCGGAAAGTGCTACCGTGGAGCGGGCGGAACCGTATTAGAGAAGAAAGATGGCTGGACGAAGGTCCGTTCCGGAAAAATTGAAGGTTGGATGAGCGACAAGTATCTGCTCTTTGGAGCAGATATCGAGCCGTTAGCAAAAGAGCTCGGTCTCTTATCCGCAAAGATCGCCGCAACGACCTTAAATGTCCGCGAGACCCCGTCCACAGATTCCGCAATCTTAAAACAGGCGGCTGAAGGCGATTCCTTCCCTGTCTTAAGTGAATCTGACGGCTGGGCAAAGGTTCAGCTCTCCGCCGACACAAACGGCTATATTTCCAGTCAATATGCCTCCATCGGCCCGGTTCCTGCTGCCGCTGTCGACGCAAAGGAAGAATCCGCGGCGCTGAGCGCATCCGGAAACGGAACCTCCTCGGCACCGTCCTATGTGATCTCCGCCACTGAGGACGAGATCTACCTGATGGCAGCCTGCGTCGCGATGGAGACTGGCGATGACCGCTATGAGGACCAGCTCGCCGTGGCAAGCTGCATCGTAAACCGTGTAAAATCCCAAAAGTGGGGCAAAACGATCTCCGACGTGATCTACGCCGACGGCCAGTTCCCCGGTGCAACCTCCGGTCTTCTGGACAAATACCTTGCCAAAGGCCCGTCCAAGTCCTGCATAAAGGCCACCAAAGATGCTCTGGCCGGCTCCAACAATATCGGCGACTACCTCTTCTTCAAAGCCGCCAAACGCGCCTCAACCGGCAGTTATTCTTCCTATAAAATTGTTGGCGGAAACTGTTTTTATAAAAAATAATATTTGATCTGCGAAATCTGCCGCCGGTCGTTTCTTCCAGATGTATAACCGCAAAAGGGGCTGCCGCCCAGCAAAAAATATTTGCTAGTGCGACAGCCCCATTTTTTCCATCATTCTTCCGGTTCTGTTACCCGGTGTCCGCGGACAAGGAGCCTGTGGGTATTTAACCCCGTACGGAGTACAGGTATAAAGCGTCACAAGGTCTTTTCCGTTCTGGATATAAAGTTCTTCCGTCTCTTCCGGGAGTGTTACGAGGATCTGATCCACCTCATACGTGAATGTCTCGTTTAAGACATCCAGAGTGAACCGATCTCCCACTTCCAGTTTGTCCAGGTCAGTGAACAGTTTCGCCTTCACAAGACCGTTATGGGCGGCCAGCACACAATGGGTATTTTCACCGCCCACTGGCAGGCTTGTTCCATACCAGAAACCGGCGCCCGACTGAAGCGCCCGTTCTTCCGTTCCGTGGTAAATGGGAATGTGGACCCCGAGCTTCGGAATGTCCACATATCCCATCATACCTGTTTTCCTGCCGGAATTACCGGATCCATGCTCCATTTGCGTCTACCTGATATCCGTCCGGTGTTGTGGTATTCGCAAGCATTGCGCCAAGAGTTCCCTTGTCGGATGCTGTGTTGAAGTAATACCACTTGCCGTCGATCTCATGCCAGCCGGTGTACATATGTCCTCTTGTGTTGTCGTACTGAGTATGGAGATAATACCAGTTGTTGTTCCGGTATAACCAGCCGTCTTCCATCCAGCCGTCTACGTCAAAGTAGTACCAGTCGGAGCGGCCGTTCCATGTGAGGTATACCCACTCATCATGCGGGAATGTACCGTCATCATAGCAGAACCACCAGCCGTTTAATCTCCAGGTTCCTGTCGCGTCGCGGTAGCCGCCCTTTGCCTGAATTGCCGCATCTGTGTAGTATTCCGGACGGTCAAAGTCGATGGCAAATCCGTAGGTGTAGAAACCGTAGATCGTATCACCGATCTTTAAGTACTCGTTGGACGGAAGTCTTCCGTTGTCCTCCGTGAACTCGCCGCCCTCTAAGATCCAGCGTCCAGACTTACCGGCTGCGTTTGTGGCTTTGCCTCTTGTGGAGGTGCCATAGTCATAATCGCTGTCATCACTGTCACTGCCGCTTGATCTCCACTTGTAAGTGATCGTGAAGGTCGTTCCATCTTTTTCTACAACATATCCAACCGGGAACTTATCCCAGGTCTGATCGCTGTAACTGCTGCTCTTACCCTTGGATGCAGGAATATCTGCAAGTGTGAGCTTCGTTCCAACCTTAAAGGTCTTTGTGAGTTCTGTCTGACCGTTCTCAGTAAATGTTCCGTTTACAACAACGAACTTGATTTCGGTGTACTGCTTCTCAGGGGTCTCCGGTGTTTTCTCGCATTTTGCTTTGAAATTGATCACGATCTCCTGATTTTCAGAATACCACTTGCCGTCCTCCTTATCGTAGAAGAGCTTGACTGTTGCTGCATCGTCTCCTGCATTTGTATGTTTTCCATCTCCATATGCCTTGATGTAATCTTTTGCACATACAGTAACAACTGCCTTGTTATCGTCTTCCTTATCTCTTGTGACTTTGTAAGTTTCGGCCATAAGACCAAAGGACTGCGGAGCGTGCTGCTCATCTGTTTCACAGGTTACGTTGATCGTTTCTCCAAACAGCTTCTTCAGATCATCGTATTTCGGAAGATCCGGTTTCTTCGGCTTGTTTTCGGTACACTTCACTGTAAATGTAACCGTTACCGTACCGTCCGCAAGTTCCCATGCGCTTTCACCGTACTTGAAGGTCAGTGTTGCAGACGGTCTTCCCACCAGCGTATGTGTTCCATATTCATCGTTATATGCTTCCACATAAGCATCAGCGTTCACTGTGACGATTGCTCTTGCGTCACTTGCGCTTGCTACTGTGTAACTGTCAGGGAGCAACGGATAACTTTTGTTATTATGATCTGCATTGCTTCCGGTATGAATAAGCGCAATATCAATAAGTGCTTTTAACTCATCATCCGTCGGAAGCTCCGGACTCTCCGGCTCCTTGGCGTCAAACCATGCCCAGAAATCAATCTCATCTCCGCCTTTGACCATCCACGCAATATCCGGTTTTACAGATGTAGAATCATTGCCTTTGGTCCATTTTGTAAATTCATGGCCTTCTGCTGCTTCGACTTTCACGCCTTCCAGTGATGGAGTTACGTTTTTCTGACCTTCGTCAAGGGTATAAACCTGAACGGTGCCATTGTTGTCTGCATTTTCGCCGTCAGTTACAGTACCATTTCCGTCTTTATTGCCAAACTTAACAAGAACCTGCTTGTTATCCGGAATTCCATCTCCACCTGTTTCACTGCTGTCATTTTTATTCCAGGAATCACGGTAATAGTAAAGATCAATGATGTTCCTGCCTGGCTGGAACACAGAAGCCTCTGTATACCCTGTTGTTGTACTCTCAACAGTAACTGTCGCATGGTCATACAGGTAATCTGTATAATAATAATTCTGAGTTGTCATAAGACCGGCAACTTTAGAAGAAATCAAAGCGCCTTCCTCTGCTGTCTGATTAACATCAACAGATTCATCGTATACAGATTTCTCTGTGTCTGTATCAAAGTAGTGCTTGTTTACAACATAAGTGACTGTTTCTGCAGGAGTGGAGCCATCTTCTTCCCAGATTGCGAGCAGATGAACCTGATGATCGGAATCTGCCGCGTAACCAACCGGTACACGATTGACCAATTTGTCCTCACCAAGCTGCCATCCTTTGAAAACATATCCAGAATATTCTGGTGCATCATTACCGTCAAGGATTTCAATCATATCTCCGTAATTCATCCCTGCTCGTGTCAGCATGCTGCGCTCTGGATTCAGCGTATAAGTTTCCTTTGCTTGATAATTTTCCTTCCAGGTTCCACGATTTGCATCATATATGACACTGTAGATTGCCTGATTCGGCTCCTCTGTGGATACCTGAACATTAACACGATAGTTGATCTCCTGTGTCGGTGTCGGAATTTTCTCAGTGTCACTGGATACTACATAATATGTCGTACCATCAACGAGAATCGTTTCCGGAATTTCTGTAATCTTCTTAAAAGAAACATTTCCACCGGTAAAACCGATCCAGTCGTTGTCTGTCATTACAACCTTTCCAGTATCCTGATCCTTGTACTGAACCGTAAGTTTTGCTCCGGTAATGGATGGTTTCGGGAACTCTACTGTATGATTCTTTGATCCTGCCGTATAGCTGAGCACTGCGTCTCCATTAAGATTTACACTGCCAGCATCCGATGTATCTTTAACCTTCACACGATAAGTAAGACTGACCCCGTTTTCATCCAGTCCATTCGGATCATTCCAGGTAATCTCGTTCTTTGCAGAGTCATACTTAGCTGCAGCATCACTGCCCCTAACTGTAATGCCTTTGACACCACCGACCAGTTCAACTTTACTTCCCAACGGGTCCGTAATTCCGGTCTTGATCTTCTGGCTGATCTGATTTAACGCCACATTCAGAGAATCCTCATCTGTCGCGTTAAAATTATAGTCAGATCCGTTTGCAAGACTCTTGAAGCCTTCGCTACTGAACGTGAAACCTACCGTATAGACTTTGCCGTTATTGGTGTCTGATTGGAAATTCTCTAATTCTTTTTTAGGATAATATGGTTCGTTCCCATAACAAAACAGAGTATGTTTATGAAAATCGAACGGACTATTATAATATTCTTCCTTCCCGCAAGACAAGACTCGATCATCAGTTTCACCATCTGCAACGATAATCAATATCTGGTCGGTATCTTTAGTGTCTCCGCTAAATTTTCCTAATGCATAATTGACCCCAGATGTTAACTCTGTGCCTCCGGTAATTTTTGTATGATCGCTATACGGTATTTCTGCTACACTCTCGCCCGTATTGCTGCTGAAATAAGTATAATTATATGTAATTCCATCGCGACCAAGATTATCAGTCATCAGTTTTATCGCATTGGTAGCAATCTGCCAACGACTTTTCGTTTTCGAGGGATCAGCTTTAATTTTTGTACAGTGTGCATTATTCCCGCCAACATGGAGATGTCCAATTTCTTTCGGATCCGTTTCTGTACACCAGCTCATCGATCCTGACGCATCCAGCAAAAATACCACATGCGTCTTTTTTGTTTCTACTTTCTCTTGAGCTTTTGCTGAGAGTGTAATGGTATAATCATTCGTCTCAGCATTATATACAGCTGTCTTGTTAAGCTCAATATCCGGGTTTGCTTCTGTTGACGCCGATCCATCAAAGTCATATTTCTTTGCATCCGGTGTCAGCGTACCAGATAAATTCGGTGCTGTTTCACCTGACACATCCGCCAACGACACTCCCGGCACAGACCCAACGACCATACAGGCCGTCATGAGTGCTGCCAGAATACGTTTTTTCATTCCGCGCTTCTTCATCTCTCTTTTCCTCCTTTTTTTCGAATCGTGGATCGTAACTGTATCTCTGTCGAACAGTTACTGTGAGTCAATATTTCAATTGCTGCACACAGGATTCTTCTGCCTCTGTATGCTCACAAAGCCCCTCCTTTCCCCCTTGTTCCTTTAAATTTATAAAAATCACTCCCTAAACTGCATTCTATGCAGCAAAGCTGCCCGGTATTCCTGCGGTTGGAAGTGTTTTTATCAGTATTGTGATTCTCCTGCGTCCTCAGGAATTTTCTTTGCGGTATTTCGCTAAAAATGGATCATATAACCGTTTTTCCGCGTCCAGCCGCGCCTGAACTGCCTCCTCATAGGTTGCGAAGCTGCCAAGATTGTAGGACTTTCCCTGAAAGCCAATGGAGGCTCTCCATCGGTTGTTTTCTCTTCTGTATACTCCGCGATGACCGGAAGTATTATTGGAAAATGTCTTTCTGCACGCGATCCGCTCCACACAGGTTCCGTCCATAAAATGGATGGCTTTCTTCATATTTACCTTTCTCTGTGCTTCCTGAAGACAGCCACAGCTTCTTGTGACCCCGGAACGGAGATTCTCTTTGCGGCAGATGCATTGTTTTCCACAGTCACACTGACAAAGCCAGTAGTCACTCATCCTTCCCGGACGATCCGTGCGATCCCCTTCGGACGATCTGCTTTGCTCCACCGTGCCATCACGTTTTTCTGTCAACCCCGCTGCCGGTCCCAGAACGACAAGCCTGCCGTACCGCTGTCCGGTGAGATCGAGGCGTTTTTCCTGGAGTCGGATCCGTCTTCTGCATCCACAGCTCTTCGTGTGTCCGTTTTTCAGGTGTGAATCTTCCACGGTGCATGTATTCCCGCAGTCACACCGGCACCGCCAATAGGTTTTCGGTTTTCCCGGAATCTTCACTTTTTCAATTACCACGAGACTTCCGTATCGTTCTCCGATCATACATTTTTTCATTCAAAAAAGCCGTCCATGACATAATGTGTATTATGTCATAACGAATCCCCCTTGTATTCATATATATACATAAAAATAATATCACGAAAAACCTTTGTTTTCAATGGATATTCCGGGTTTTTTGCTTTTTTGCGTTTTTTTAACATGATTTTCCAAAAAACATACAGTCCGGGAAGTAGATTCGCAGACTGGACACTCTTTCAGATTGGCTTTAGAAAGTGTAAAAACCATGTAAATTCTACGTAAAAACGA